>JAAGKN010000247.1_pt1 | contig 58885 bp, 57 predicted proteins | sample 6206371 | NCBI WGS metagenome assembly JAAGKN01 (sample SAMN11533720, study PRJNA540317) | gut metagenome | isolation source: fecal pellets from male and female animal of same cohort | host: Peromyscus leucopus | place: USA:CA | collected 2017 | reverse complement strand
TTAAGATTTGATTGTGATTACGACACTTTCCTCATAAGTCGCTTGACACATTTTCTTTTTTCTGCTAGAATAAACTTCCGCTTTTTGCGGAAAAATTACGCCTTGGGTTCGGGGAGCGATTTCGTTCGCCGCCGAATTCCACAGACCAAAAGGAGTTTTTATGAGAAACTACGAGTTCATGGCTATCTTCCCGATGGACGAAGATAGGTACAAGAAAGGTTCCGACTCGCTCCGCCAGACGCTTTCGCAGTTCGGCGTGGAAGTCGAAAAGGAAGAGCCTTTCGGTGATCGCGATTTGGCTTACGAAATCCAAAAGCAGAGAAAGGGACGCTTCGTCCTCTTCAACCTCAAGGTGAATCCCGCCAAGATTTCGGAAATCGAAGCGCAGCTGCGCCTTAACGCCGATTTGCTCAAGTCAATGTTCGTTTTGCTGGAAGGCTCGAAATAATGACTGACTTGAACCATGTCGTATTGATTGGCCGCCTCACCCGTGACTTGGGCAGCGACGAGCGTTCGTTCGCGTACACGCAGAACGGAACTGCCCGCGCGAACGTGAGCATCGCAGTCAACCGAAACCGCAAGAGCGGAGATCAGTGGATTGACGAGGTGAGCTATTTCGACGTAACAATTTGGGGAAAGACCGCGGAAAATCTCAAGCCGTATCTTACGAAAGGCAAGCAGATTGCCGTGGACGGTTATCTCAAGCAGGATCGCTGGGAAAAGGACGGCGTGAAAAACAGCAAGGTCGTCGTCGTGGCGGATTCGGTTCAGCTTTTGGGCGGCAGGGGAGACTCGTCTTCCGATGGAGGCTATTCGTCGAATTCCTCCGCGCCGAGATTCCAGCCGCGTCCGCAGTCGCAAGGCTACCAAAGCCAGGGCGCGGATTCGTCCTACGCCGAGCCTTCCGAAGGCTTCCCCGAAGATATTCCATTTTAATTTATTAGGAGAAAATTATGTCTGACGAAACAGTAGAAAATACCGAAGTGAAAGAGCCGGTCGCGAATGCCGAGACGGGTCGCGAGGGCGAGGAAAAAGGACAGCGCGGCGGTGCGAAGGGAAAATTCGCTTTCCATAAGAAAGTCTGCCGCTTCTGCTCGAACAAGTCGAAAATCGACTACAAGGAAGCGGACGCGCTTCGCCGCTATACTACGGAGCGCGGAAAGATTCTTCCCCGCCGCAACACTGGGACTTGCGCCAAGCACCAAAGGGAACTTGCCCGCGCCATCAAGCGCGCCCGCAACATCTGCCTTTTGCCGTTTGTCGCCGACTAAAATATTCCGCCTGAGATCCCACTCCTGGTAACGAAGGCGGATGTGTTTGGAACGTCAGGAAAGTAATTTTTTGGCGTTTTCGTAATTTGAACGCCTTGCGGAATTTTTGAATTTGCATTTTCCGAAAGGCAAAAAAGGAGCTTGATTAAAATGAAAGTAATTCTCAACAAAGACGTAAAGCATTTAGGCGAAGAGGGCGACACAAAGGTCGTCGCCGACGGATACGCGCGCAACTTTTTGTTTCCGCGCAAATTGGCTCTGCCGTACACTCCGGCGGTTGTGAAACTCTTCGAAGGACGCAAGGCTGAAATCGAGGCGCGCAAGGCGCAGAAGCGGGCCGACGCCGCCAGCGACAAGGACAAAATCGAGGCGCTCAACCTTTCGATTACCGTTCCCGCCAGCGCGACCGGAAAGCTTTATGGTGCGGTCAGCACGCAGACTGTCGTAGATCTTCTCGCGAAAGAAGGATTCGAGTACGAGCGAAAGCGCATCGAAATCCCCGGCGTTACGATTAAGACCACCGGCAAATACAAGGTGAACGTAAAGCTTTACGAAAATGTGAACGCGGAACTTCACCTTGAAGTGCTCGGACAGGTGGACCAAAAGTCCGCCCCTGCGGAAAAGAAGCCGCGCGCCAAAAAAGAAGAAGCTTCCGAAAATGCTGTGACCGAAGATGCCGCGTCTGCGGAAGCCACTTCTGCCGAGCAGGACGCTTAAAGGATTCGCGCTTTAGAAAGTGGAATACCTCGGGCTAAAAGACAAAGTTTTGCCGCACAACTTGGAGGCCGAACAGGCGGTTTTGGGCGCGTTCCTGCTTGATTGGGACGCGCTCAGCGACAATGTTTCGACTCTCCAAGGCGACCGTTTTTATTCATATCAAAATCGTCTCATTTACGAAACGATGGTTTCGCTTTTCAGGCAGAACATCCATGGCGATGCATTGTCATTGATAAGCGAACTGACGAAAACTGGAAAGCTTCAGGATGCCGGCGGAGCGGCGTACATCGCGGCTTTGACGGACACCGTTCCCACGAGCGCGAATGTGGACTATTACGCGAAAATCGTGCTCGATTTGGCGATGCGGCGCGACCTCATCAAGATTTCCGAGGAAATCAAGGCGGACAGCACTGACAATTCGCGCGAAAGCCGCCACATCATCGAGGACACCGAAAAGAAAATCTTCAGCCTTTCCGAGCGCAACGAGACCGTCAAAATCCATGACACAAAAACTTTGATGGACGAAAGCCTTCGCTTGATAGAGTCGCGTTTCAACCAGCAGGGCTTTTCTGGAATCGAAAGCGGCATCGGAAAGCTCGACACGATGACGAGCGGCTTCCAGAATTCGGAATTCATCATAATTGGCGCGCGTCCTTCCATCGGAAAGACCGCGATGGCGTTGACGATGATGGAAAACCTTTGCGTAGGAAAGAAAATTCCTTGCGGATTTTTCTCGCTTGAAATGTCGCACCAGATGATAGGGCAGAGGCTCTTGAGCATGGAAAGCAATGTTCCCGGCGGAAAACTTCGCAGCGGAATGCTTTCGATGGCGGACTTCCAAAAGCTTCAAGACGCGGCGGGGCGAATCTTCAACGCGCCTCTTTACATCGTCGATCAGCCGAACATGCAGCTCCTCGATGTGCGCGCCTTGTCAAGAAGACTCGTTGTGGACAAAAAGGTGAAAATCATTTTCATCGACTATATCGGACTGATTGCCACCGAGAATTCCTCCGCGCCTGTGTACGAGCAGCAGTCGGAAGTCTCGCGTTCGCTCAAGGCACTCGCGCGCGAATTGGACATTCCGATTGTCGCTTTGTGCCAAGTGGCGCGCGATGCCGAGGGCAACGAGCCGAATTTGGCGCAGTTGCGCGGCTCGGGTTCCATCGAGCAGGACGCGGACGTGGTGATGTTCTTGCACCGCGAGCGGTCGCGCTCCGAAGAGCCGACGCAGGAGGCGAAGCTCATCGTGGCGAAACAGCGAAACGGTCCTACGGGCGACGTGGAACTGACATACCTTCCGTCATACACGAAATTCGCAAATCCTGCCGGCGAAAACGAATAGGCTGTTTTTCCTTTTGTAAATCTTTTTAAGATAGGTGAGGGCTTTCGCCCTCACGCGACTTATCTTGCGTTGTCTCCGAGGTTTTGTACTGTTCCTGAAACCGCGTCCACCGCTTGCTTTATCGTGATGGTCAATTCTTTTAAATCCAAGAGCAAAGGCTGTCCCGCGACGTCTGTCACCATATAGCCTGCCGATGTCTTGATAATCGGAGAATTGGGGCTTACGGGAACAGGACTTTTCTTTATGAGCTTGAGGTTCGCGTCATATTTTGCGACATTGTGCATAATCTTGTCTTTGATGACCACGAGATATTCGCTTCCGTCTTGGACGAGCACAGAATTGTCGCTCAAAACTTCTTCGGACTCTTTCGTTATTTCAAGGGAATTGTGGTCTATTATCACGAGCTTTACCGCGCTGTTGCCTTTGTTTTCGCCGGCAATCGCTATGAAGCCGTCCGAAGCCTCGTACATAGTGCGTCCGCGAATTACGTCAAGCTCTGATTTCTGAACGATGCTTCCGTTCGAGGCGTTCACCTTTACGATGCTTGAATTTAGGCTGGAAGCGTTCGCAAGGTTCAAGCCATACACCGTAGAGGCGTTTTCGTTTGCCGTCTCTTTTTCTGTGACCGCCTGCTGGTCTTGCGAAATGCTCTTGCGCTCTTCCTGCGCCTCTGACTGCTTTTTGTCGGCGATTGCCTGCTGCTCGTTCGCAGTTTGCTTTGCGTCGTCGGCTTCTTTTTGCGCTTCTTCTGCCTTTTCTTCTTGTTTCGCTTCTTCTTCGCGGGCTTGCTCCGCTTCTTCTTGCGCTTGCTTCGCCTCTTCCTGCGCCTGCTTGTCGTCAGGATTTTCATCGGCCTTTTTCTGCGCTTCCTGCGCCTTTTCTTCGGCTTGTCTTGTCTCTTCTTTCTTTTCTTCTAGTTTCGCCTTTTCTTCGTCGGCGTTTTTTTGCGCTTGCGTGGCTTCTTTCTGCGCTTCCTGCGCCTTTTCCGTGGCTTGCTCCGCCTCGCGTTCCTTTATGTCGACCATTTCCTTCCGCGCTTCGATGTTCTTGTCGTCATCTTCTTGCATGGAGGAAATGACTTCTTTGTCGCTTATGACGCTTGTGTCGACCGCGCTCAGTCCGCCCGAGACATCGGAAACCGGAATGACGATTTGGGAATTGCCCGGCCATTCCGTGTATTTCGTGGAAAGCCCTGCCTTTTCTGCGGTGAGGTTGTTTGTGACGATGTCCTTGTATTTGGATTTGAAAATGTCGAGGTTCTTTCGATAGACGGCGTTGTATACGGTGACAAAAGTCGCGATTGTCTGCGCGTCGGCGGAAGAATATCCATATGCCGCGCTCAAATAGCCAGCGATGATGTGGCGCAAGTTTCGGATGTGATCCACTCCGGCATCTGCGCCGAGAATGAGAATGTCGGCATCCAATTTTTCAGTGGTGGAAGGGTCGATCGCGTGGATGACAGAATATTTCTGCCCGTTGCCGGTTGTGCCCGCGGTACTCGCGTTGGCGGCGATGGCTTGTCCGAGTCCCGTTCCTATCGCCCTGATTTGTTCGAGCGAGTTTACGACGGAGTGCGGGCCTGTGTAGTTTTCGAACACGATGGTTTGATTTACAGAGCGCAGTTCGTCTTCGTCGACCGAAATCGCGAAAACCGACGCGACAGCGGCGAAAAGCACCGCCACGAATCCACATGCAATTTTTCTCATTTTGTTTGTTCTCCCTTTTGTCGTTCTTGTCCAAATGCAATAGACTTATTCGAAGAGACGAAGTTTCCGAGCAAGTCCAATGTTGTCGCTATGCCATTATATCACTATTTGTTAATTTCTGCAAGTTTTTTATAGGCTTTTCTTGATTTTTCTTTTGTCAAATTCCCGTGTTGCGGCATGGAGAGATTCGACAGGATGATGATGGCTTTTTCAAAAGAACTTCTTTTGCCCATAAAACCGCACAAGGCGCAGACCGTGTCGCACACTTCGCAAAGCACGGCTTCGTTGCGAGGTGGAGTTTTTTTTGCAAGGTGTTCAAGCGCGTCCATGACAAAGCCGTCCGGATCGTACGGGCAGGCTTGTACTGCCTTCAGCGCGGGCACAAGCACGGATTCGTCGGTCTCGGCAAGCAGGACGCGGCTCAAATAGTCTGACGCGCTTTTCGTGCCGAAAAGTCCGAGCGTGGATATTACGGCGATTTGGTCGCCAAGCGAAAAGTAAGAGCCTTGATCCTCGGGGACTCTTGTAAGTCCATTGTGCCGCGTGTTCTTTATCGAAAAGTATTCGTCCATAACGAACTTCGCGTTTTTCCAAAAGTTCTTTTCGGACGAAGCGTATCCTCCTTCCCGCAAAGCTTTTTGCCTGGACTTTTTCGGCGCGTCGTACATTCTCTTGTAGTCCAAATTTGCCGAAGCGTAAAGCGCGTCGTAGTTCGCGGAATTTTTTTTCGCGGATTTTTTCGGCGAGGCTCCGTGCAAAATTTTCCAGCCGGTTACTGTCCACGAACTCGAAGTGAAAATTATATTTCCGCTGTCGCCAAAAAGCACATAATCATATACCGTTTTGTTTTTGTTCAAAGGAAATTGTATCGCGCGGACACGCCGACCCGTGGAAGTGTAGATTGCCGCCGTCGGAGCGTCTGCCATGAAGATTCCGTTCGGAGTCGCCGTGACATAGCTTGCCTTTTTTATTTCGGGAACCGTGAAAGTGCGGAGACGTTTCGCGACTTGAGTGTTTATGATATGAACTTGCAGTCCTTTCGGAGAAGGGCTTACCACGGCGTAGAGCATGTCCGAGTCGAGCCGCGCGAATTTCACGCCTTCCGCCACATTTGTGTCCGGGAAAATCCATTTTGAAAAAGAATCTCCGCTTTCCTCGTCGATGGCGCAAAGTCCGAGGCTTCCGTCCGCAAAAGCGAGCAGCACGCCTTCCGGCACTGAAAGGGAATTCACCACGCGGGAAGCGAACACTATGCGTTCGATTTGCTCGCCGAAAGGAGAAATCCTCATTCCGACAGTTTTGCCGTCTTCCTTTTCGTCTAAGAACACGACAAGAGTCCCGTCCGAAAATTCGGCGACAGGAAGCGATGGATCGAGGACTTCGCCCGCTATCGACCATTTTCGGATGCCGTTCGCGCCAAAGCATGCTGCGGCGTCTCTTCCAAAAACGAACATTCTTCCGTCGCGTCCGAAAAAGGGCGCGGACTTCGCCTCAAAGCCGATTTCTTTAGACCACAAGACTTTTCCGCGCGGATTTACAAGGCAAAGTTTTTTGTTTCTCAAAGGAACGGCGAGAAAGTCGTCGCTGTCGGCGGATATGAAATTCAAAGTGGCTGACGGGAGAGAGCCTTTCCAAAGAATCGTCCCGTCTTCCGTAAAAGCCGTAATCATGCTTCCGTCGGTCAAGTCCGCCCATCCGTAAGAAGTCTTGACGGGACGCGTGAGCGAACTTCCGCCCAGCACGGAAAGCCATGCGTGAGGAATCTTTGAAAGGTCGATATCTCCCATGAGAGTATTCGAAACCTCTTCCGCAAGTCCCGCGTCCGTGCAGAACGCGCGCGCGGCAAAGAGAATGAAAAAAAATGTAAAAAAAATGCGTTTAGCGTTCACTTTTTCACACAAGTTAAGAATGTTTCTAGGTGGCTAGTCTGCGGATAGAAATCCAAAAGCCACGCTTCTTCGATACTATAACCATTTTGCGCGAATTTTGCAACATCCCGCGCCTGTGTCGCCGTGTCGCAGGAAAGGTACGCGATTTTCGGAATTCCGCTTTTGCAAAGCCAGTCGCACACTTCCTTTTCCATTCCGCTTCGTGGCGGATCTGCGAAAACCAAGTCGAAATCTCCGCATTGCCTTGACACGGATTCCGCGTGATATTTTACGAAATTCGCTCCGCTCACGGCGAAAGTCGAATGCGGAACGCCCGCCATGTTCTGCTCGGCGAAGACGACCGCTCCCTTGTTGTGCTCGACCATCGTCACGCGCGAAAACCTTTCGCCGAGAAAGACGGAAAAAGTTCCGCAGCCTGAATACAAGTCAAGCGCGTGTTTTCCCGAAAGTCCTTCCATAATCATCGGAAGGGCGAGTTCGAGCATTCCGACATTGGATTGGAAAAAACCCTTCGCGTCGAAAGCGATTTTTTTTCCGCAAAGATTTATTTCCACTGGATTTTGCAAAATGATTTGCGATGGATTTCGAGCCGCGCGGAATTTTTTCTCGCGCCTGCTTTTTTCCGTCGCGTCGGATTTTTGCGAATTGATTCCCGAAGTAATTTCCGCTATCGCAAAGTTCGGATTCGCGCGTTCGCTTCCGAAAACGATGGCTCGATTTTTCGGGCGGCTTTGTCGCGGAACTTCGGAAAGCCATCGGTTTATTTCCGGTGCGGCGACGGGGCAAATATCCAAGTCAACGACAGTATTGGAAGCGCGCTTTTTCAGTCCGCCTGAAAGGAATTCCATTCGGTTTCTGTAGCCGAGCGGATTTTTTGAAACCACTTTTATCTGTGGAAGCCTCGCTCCGGCGCGCTCGAATGTGTCGAGCATTATGTGCTTTTTGAGTTCCAATTGGAAATCGTAGTCTGCGTGCATCATGTTGCAGCCGCCGCATTTTTGGTACAGCGGGCATTCGGGCATGACACGATGCGCGGAAGGCTCGAGGATTTCTACGATTCTCGCCTCGTCATAGTCGCGGGTTTTCCTCGTGATTTCCACTCTCAAGTTCTCTCCAGGAAGCGAAAAGGGAATAAAAACGCTTTTTTCGTTGAATTTTCCTAAAGATTTTCCCCCAAAAATCATTTTATGTGTTATAATGTTTACGGTAGCCATTTCGCTATTATAACATATTGTAGACGGAGTTTCAATTATGACAACAAACACATTCTACCAGAAAATGAAAGACGGAACGGAAGTGAACGTCATGCGCTGGATTCCTGATGGCGACATAAAGGGAGTCGTGCAGATGAGCCACGGCATGGCGGAACACGCCGCGCGCTATGACAAGATGGGCACGATTTTCGCCGAACATGGATTCGTTTTCTGCGCGCATGATCACCGCGGGCACGGAAGGACCGCCCTCAAAGCGCAAGAGACAGGGACTGGAGATTTCGGGCATCTTTCTGACAAGGACGGTTTTAACAAAGTCGTAGGCGATCTCAATGAAGTTCTGTCGAAGCTAAAAGAAGACTATCCGCAGAAAAAGACATTCTTGATAGGACACTCGTTCGGCTCTTTCGTGTCGCAGTCTTTCATTGAACTGTACGGCGACAAGATTGACGGCGTTGTCCTCTGCGGCACGGCAGGTCCGCGCGTGGGATTCATGCGCATGGCGAAATTCGTTTTCGGCTTGTCAAAGCTTTTCGGAAAAAGGCATCGCTCCAAGTTTTGCAGCAACTGCGCTTTCGGCTCTTACAACAAGCGAATAAAGAATCCCAAGACGGACATGGACTGGCTTTCCCGCAACGAGTTCAACGTGGAAATGTACAATTCGGACAAATGGTGCGGCGTGCTTCCGACGGCGGGCTTTTTCCATGATTTGGTAAGCGGTCTCGCGCAGATTCACGCTCCAGAAGCCATGAAGCGCATTCCGCAAAAACTGCCCGTGTATTTCATCTACGGCGAGGAAGATCCGGTGGGCGACTATGGCAAGACAATCGAAAATCTCGCTTCCGTCTACAGGTCGAACGGAATGAGCGACGTCGAAGTCAAGTCATGGCCGGAAGACAGGCATGAAATCTTCAACGAAGTGGACGGAGACGCCGTAATCGAAGATACCATCAAGTGGCTTGAAAAACATCTTTAGATTTGGTATAATGGCATCGTGTTAGTTCGCTACGGAAAAGACAAGAACGGTCAGCCTGTAAAAAAGGCGGTCGTATATACAAAAGATGAACATCGGATTCCAATTGAAAAGATAGACTCTGACGCTATTCGGATAATAGGGCGACTCAAGGAAAGCGGTCACTGCGCGTATTTGGTCGGAGGAGCGGTGCGCGACCTTTTGGTCGGAAACACTCCGAAAGACTTCGACATTGTGACGGATGCCACTCCCTCAAGAATCAGGCGGATATTCCGCTCGGCGCGCATCATCGGCCGCCGTTTCCGCCTTGTTCATGTCGTGTTCGGACCGAAGATTTTCGAAGTGAGCACGTTTCGCTCCACAGTCGAAGGCTCGGTCGGAAACGATTTCGGCACGATGGACGAAGACGTGATGAGGCGCGACTTCACGCTCAACGCCTTGTACTACGATCCGCTTCAAGAGCATGTCATAGACTATGTGGGAGGCGTGCGCGACATCAGGAAAGGCGTGATTCGCCCCGTCATTCCTCTCGACAGGATATTCGTGGAAGACCCGGTGAGAATGCTCCGCGCCGTCAAGTATTCCGCCACCACGCATTGCGCGATGCAGTGGCAGCTCAGGCACAAGATAAAAAAGAGCGCGAGCCTTCTTTCCCCGATTTCGCCAAGCCGCCTCACGGAAGAGATTCTAAAGATTGTAAACTCGGGACATGCCTTCGACATAATAAGCGAAGCGTTGGACACGGACATCTATATGTATCTCCAGCCCGCCGCCGCCGACCTCATCATGAGCGACAGGAAATTTGAGAAGAATTACCTTGAAAATCTCAAAAGACTCGACGCTCTCAACACGGTGGAAAAGGATGCGCGTCTTGGAAAGAAGCTTGTCTTCATAGTGAAGGATTTCATCCTTTCGCTGACGGACTGGCAAAAGGAAATCGCGGAAAACAGCGCGGCGGGAGAACTCTACGAAAACACGTGGAACGAAGTGCGACGCTTCGTGCTGCCGATGAATCCGCCGAGAGTGGAACTTGAATACGCGATACGGAGCGTCCTGCGCGAAATCGGAGTGAACATCCGCATTCCAAAATCGCCGCGCCCAGAAGACGGCGAAGCGCCGTCCGCCCCGAAAAGACGCAGGCGCAGACGGAGGAAGCCCGCCCAGAAAGGCGATGCGGCGGAATGATCGGCGAAAGCCCGCTCTCGCTATTGACTTTTAGGGAAAGCCGTGGTATAATGGCAGAATGTTTTTTACCACCTTGAGCAATTTCATTGTCTTTCTTGTGCTTGTAGGTATCATCGCGCTTCCGGCTTTCTTTTTGGATTTGTTCTATCCTTTCTCGCACAAGATTTGCGTGAAGATTTCCGACTACATTGTGCGGGTGTGCGCGCCGCTCATCTTCGCCATCCTCAAGACGTACACGCAGTTTCGCCTCACTTTTTTTCCCGACAAAAAGCAGGAGCTGCCCGAACAGTTCATATTGATTTCAAATCATCAGAGTCTGCTTGACATACCGTTGTACATGGTTTTCTTGAAAGGACGGAATGTGCGATTCGTGGCGAAAGATTCGCTGAGCAATCACATTCCGCTCGTCTCTCCGATGTTGAAGTCTCATGGGCATTGCTTCATCCCCCGAACCGGAGGCGCATCCGTGGGAATGAAAAGAATTGACGCGTTTTCAAAGCGTTGCCTTGAAAACAAATGGAATCCGGTAATTTTTCCCGAAGGAACCCGAAGCCGAAATGGAAGCGTCGGAAAATTTTACAGCGCGGGTTTCCGAAGGATTGCCGATTCGACGAAACTGCCCATAGTCGCCTGCGTCGTGGACGAAGGGTACAAGATAAACGACATTCGCCATGTCGTAGAGAATATGCGCAACGTCAACTATCATGTGAAAATCTTGAAAATTTATCCGCCTGCGCCTACGAAAGAAGAGCAAGTCGCAATACTCGAAGATTCCCACAATTTGATGGAAAAGCAACTGGAAGAGTGGAGAAAATAGAAATTGCATTTGTCTGCGGCAAAAGGTCGACAAACGAAACGCTCATAGACCTTTCGCCGGCAAGATTAATTGAAGTCTTTCGGCCTGCGTTCCGTGCGCTTGCACTTGTTGCATTCCGCGACGTTCTTGAGGCGACCTGCCTGCAAAATTGTCTTCATTTCAATTTCGCCGCCGCAATCGGGACAGATGAATTTCTGCGTGGCGACCGTGGTGCGCGAGTTTTTACTTGCTCCAGCCATTTTATTCCTCCAAAATCAAGTCTATTTTGATTGAGATATTTTATAAGAAAGGCGCGAAAATGTCAAGTGCGTTTTCAAAATATGTTTTAAGAAACGCGCAAAAATTTTCGGGAAGCGCGCTTCGCAAAAGATTCGGCAAGGACAAGTCGTTCGCCGGAAATTCAATTTTATACGCATGCAAAAAATATTGTCCGCGGGCGCGCGCGGGGCGTTTTTGTCCGCCGTATTTTTCGTCGCCAAAAAGCGGATGTCCGTGCGATGCGCCGTGGATTCTGATTTGATGCTTTCGGCCGGTGAGAATCTTGTATTCGACCAGCGTCAAGCCGCGTTCTCCGAAATTGCCGTGCGCGAGCGGACGCGCGACGGTATGCGCGCTTTTTCCTTCGATTTCGTCGCGCCAAATTTCCTCTTGCGAAATTCTTCCTTCGGCGATTCCAAGATATGTTTTTTTTATCTCGTGATTTTTTATTTTCTCCGAAAACCACTTCGCGCCTGCAAGCGATGCCGAAAATGCGATTAGCCCGGTCGTGTTCTTGTCGAGGCGGTGAAGCGGGCCCGGGCGAAATGAAATCGAAGCCGCGTTTTTTGAAAACGATTCCAAAAAATATTCCGCGAGGGAATCCTTTCCGTGGACGCTGACGCCGCAAGGCTTGTCCAGAAATACGATGTGCTCATTTTGGAACGCCGTTATTTTTTCGATTGAAATTTTTTGCTTTGAAATGGAATTTTGTGAAGCTGCGGGAAAAGGAATTTCGCGCGGCTTTATTTCTTGGCTTTCGTCTTCGAACAAAAATGCCGCGACGGAAAGCTCGTCGCCTTTTTGCGTGAGACGGTTCGGCGGAATTTTTTGCGAATTGAGTTTTACCAGTCCTTTTCGGAGCGCGGCGTAAATTTGTCCCTGCGTCTTATGGGGCAAAAGCCGCCTTAAAACGCGGTCGACTCTCCGCCGGGAATCGTCTTCTTGAAGATAAAATTTGTTCCAGTCCAAAAAAGCCTCACGCAAAGAAAATGAGCGTTTAAAATTGTCGCTGAAATCGCGCGACAATTTTAATTTCGAGTTTTTTCAAAAACTCGCTTATTCAATGCGATTTTTCACTTCGTTGCAAAATCGCGTTTTCAACAGTTCTCGAATTTGACAATTCGCTCACTGTTGAAAATTAAGGAGTTTTTTAATTTTAGCGGAAAAAAAAACTTGTTGCTACTAGACAAAACTTTCATAGTGAGTAAAATAGTAATGATGATTTATATGGTAAAATTGGGCATAATAGAACTTTTCTCCAATCCCGTTTTTCAGGCGTGCATTTTCAGTTGGTTTTGCGCCCAATTCTTGAAGACGGTTATAAATCTTTTTTCGGGAAAAATTCACAGCCTGAAGACTTTGTTTGAATTTCTTGTTTGGAGGACGGGAGGCTTTCCTTCGAGCCACACGGCTCTTGTCACGACGCTCACCACATGCGTCGCGTTCCGCTCGGGACTTTCGAGCGACGTGTTCATGCTTTCGGTTTGCTTTTTGATGGTCACGATTCGGGACGCTCTCGGAGTGAGGCGGGCGAGCGGCATGCAGGCGAAAAAGCTCAATGAGCTAGGAAGCGAACTGCGCGAAAAGGAAATCATAAACTACAAGCCAATCAAGGAAATTATGGGGCACCGTCCGATGGAAGTCGTGTTCGGCGCGATTTTAGGTTTTTTCATAGGATTGGGATTCGCGGTTTTGTAAATTATGGAAGTGTTGAAAAAGTATGTCGCGCCTGCCTTTGTCGCACTTTTCGTGATGGCGCTTTTTGTTTTGTTGAAATCTTCTCCCGCTTATAAGCTTTGGAAGGGCTATGCAGTCTTGAGCGTTCCGTCAGATTCCGATATGCGCGTCGTCAGCGATGTGCTTTTGGAAAGCGGATGCGATGAAGTGATTTCGTTGGAAGCGCAGCGCGATGACGACGATTCGCTTTTCGGAAAACTGCTTTTTTCGGAATTTGTCGAAAACTATAACCGGGGAAAAACGCTTTATTTTTTCGACAGGGACAGGCGCGCGAGGCTGTCCTACATTCCGGATTCGTACAAAACGCAGGCGCAAAAGGCGGTTTCGTTTTTGAATCAAAATTACGGAGTCGGCGCGAGGCTTGACGACACGGGGAGGTTTCCTTTTATCGCGCCGCTTGTTTCGCTGGCGGTGTTTTTCTTTTTCCTTTTCATTTCGGAAAACAGAATCGTGTTTTTCGCGGGCGGCGTTTTTCCCCTCGTCTTCTGTTTTTGCAATCCTTTTTTTGCGTCTGCGGCGGCATCTGGACTTGAGTTCTACGCGCTTTATCTCGCGCAAAAAGTCTGGCGGCGGCATGGCTCGATCGAATTTTTGCTCAAAAATCATTGCATTTGGATTTTTTCACTTGCGGCGATTGTGGCGGCATTCGCGACGGGATTTATATGCGGAATTCTTTTTCTGCTGAATTTTTTCGCCGCCGTTTCTGCGCTTTATCTGGTCTTGAATGTGCAGGAAATGTATGAGACGCGATTTCATTTTGTTCCCGTGCTCATGCGCGACGCGAAAATGGTCGGCAAGATGAATTTGAATTCCGTGAAAAACATGCTGGTGTGTTCTTGCGCGGCGTTCGCGCTTTTGGCTTTGTTTTTGACGGGCGCGAATTTCTCATCGGCGAATCCGGACAAGGACTTGTATTTTCCCGCCCCTGCGAAGTATAATGGAACTCACGGTGCGTTCGCGTCTTTGGACGATTTCTTCGCGAAAAAATGGAACGCGATTTCATCGCAGTACGCTTCTCTCAACAAAGTAAACGCGAATGCCGTTTACCCTGCGGAAGGCGAGACCGTAACGTGGACGCGCTATTCGAAAAAGGGCGGCGAAATAAATGTGAGCGACAAGATAGTTTGTGTCTACAATGAGGCGTTCAGAAAGGACGCGCTCGACTCGATAAAAAATGCGGACTATCCTGCAATTGAAAAATTGTGGATTGAGCAGGGAGAAAAATTTTCCACGGAATATACGGTCGGAGAGAGGGTGGGCGAAAGCGGACAGGTGGTCGTGCCCGCGCTTTTGCTCGCGATGTTTTTGCCGTTGGGAATGGCTTTGTTTTATATTTTTGTTTGGAGAAATAGACGAAAATGCTTTCTGAATTCGTATTGAGACAAAAGGACATCATAAAAAACATAACGTTCGGATTTTTGCCGAAGAGCGTCCTCGTGCCTCTTTGCCAGGAAAAGAATGTCTTTTGCGAAAGCCTCGTTCAGCCGGGCGTCCGCGTTTCGGAAGGTCAGGTGATTGCCGAATGCGATTCGCTCGAAAATCCTGACGGCGCGAAAATCCATTCGCCGATACCGGGAATCGTGCGCGGCATAAAGAAATGCACGTATCCGAATGGAAAGTGCGGCGATGCCTTGCAGATTTCGCTTTCGGGAAAATTTTCACACATCGGAAAAATTCCTCACGAATTTTCATGGGACGAGTGGGGGGCGACTTCGTTGCTGAACAGGCTCAACGCGCATGGCGTGATAAACACTTTTTCCATGCGCGAAGGGCAGTCGCTTGCGGCGAACATCCACGCGCTCAAGAATTCGCAGAAGCCCAGAATTTTCATCAGGCTTTATGACGAAGACTTGTCGTGCCAAACCGACCGCGTCTTGGCACTTGCGGAATTCGACAAAATAATAGTCGCGGCAAAAATTCTCTCCGAAATGCTTTATCCGTGCGAAATCGTATTCGCCTATGCGAAGTCGCATTTGGAAGTGGTGAAAAAACTTTCCGAGCTCAAGGCGAGATTGGAAAATGGCGAGGAAAAAATTTCCCGTGGCGCGGATGAAATTCAGTTTGTCGCAATGAACGAAAGAAAATTCCCATGCAGTACGAAGAATGACATCGCATTGCGCTACAAAAAAAACATGCGGCTTTCCGAAAGCGTGCGGGAGATTTGCGCAAGGTCGCTTTTTGTGGACAGCCAGACATTGTTGAGTCTGCACGATGCCATCGTATACAATATTCCCGCCACGCGCGTCAATGTCAACGTTTCGGGCGACTGCCTGAAATCCAGCGCGGTTTTGAAACTGTGCGTCGGAACGAGCTTCAAAGAACTCGCGCAAGAACTGGGACTTGCCACGGAAAACATCGGAAAGATAATCGTGAACGGCTATGCGAACGGATTTTCCGTTCCGTCGCTTGAAACGCCAGTGACGAAATATGTCAAGTCGGTCGCGTTTATCTCAAAGCGCGACATAGCGGACTATTCGGAAGCGTATTGCACAGGCTGCGGAAGATGCCGCGACGCATGCCCGGCGAAAATCTATCCCGACTTGCTTTTCAGGCATCTTGTGGATGCGGTGAAAGTGCCGGATGATTTTGTCCGGTCTTGCGCGCTTTGTACGGAATGCGGACTGTGCAATTCAGTCTGCCCGACAAAATTGCCGCTTTTCCAAAGCGTAAAAATTTTAAAGGAAAAACAAAATGAGCAGAACGTTTTATAAAAGGGTTTCGATTGGACCACACCTGACATTCTCCAAGTCTCCGACGTTTCGCATGCTCTATTTTTTGTTGGCGCTTTTGCCGCAGATAATAGTGCTTTTCGCGACGAGAGCATATTCTTCGATCGCGATAATCGCATGCGCGATCGCGGGCGCGTTGTGCTCAAGAATGTGGAATTTTTTGAAAAGGGAAAAAGTGTTCTTTTCGGCGCTTCACTCGATTTTGACGGGAACGCTCATAGGATTTTTTCTGCCCGCATCCTATCCGCCGGTCGCCGTGTTTTTCATAACGTTCATTTTCATGGCTTCGGTGAATTTGTTTTTCGGCGGGCAGGGAGTGTCTTGGATAAATCCCGTCGTTCTCACTGTGGCGGCGGCTTGGTTCATAGGGCATTTTAATTTTCCGGGATTTGAGATTTTCGGAGATGACTTGCTTTTTAAAAATCCATCGCTCAATCTGATAGAAAATTCTTTTGCGACGAATCCCATAGACAAAGGACTCACGGAATTCTTAAACGAATCGGTGTTCGGCCTTTTCAACGTTTCCATTCCCGAAGGATACGTTTCCTTTTTTTGGGACAATCTTTCCCGGATTCCGGCGTTCAGGTTCAACGCCTTGACGTTGCTTGCGTCGGTATTCCTGATAGCGTTTGATTTGGAAAACGGAATGATTCCGCTCGTATATCTTTTGGTCTATTCGCTTTTCGTGAAATTCCTTTCGCCTGTCATAACGGGCGGCATACCGCTTTCCGGCGATTTGCTTTTGGCTTTGCTGTCAAGCGGCACGCTTTTTGCGGCGTTTTTCATTTTGCAGTGGGACGGCACCGTTCCGTACACAAAGCAGGGAAAATTGCTCTATGCCATATGCGGCGGAATCTTGGCGTTCGTTTTCTGCGGAACCGGAACATCCCCGGTCGGCTCGATGATGACGATGTTGTTTTTGAACTTGCTCACTCCGGTGATCCAAGTTTACGAGGGCCATCGCGCGAAAAAGAAAGTCGCGTCACTTTTGGCGCAGGAGAGAATCGATGAACGCTAAGTCGAACAAACTTCTAGAGCAATGCGGAATTTTTTCGGGCATAATCGGCGCGCTGCTTTTGCTGCTTTCAATGTTTATGCTTCTTTCAAGGAACAGTTGGGAGAACGGATTGCGGGCGGCGGTGGAAAATGTTTTGCCTTCTCCCGAATATTTTGTGGAAAAAGAAATTCCTGTCGACAAGAAAAGCAATGACGCGATTTGTTTCGAGCTTTTGCACAACAGAGATGACGGGCAAACGTCCGCGTCAAGGCAAATGGCGCTTGTCATGCGCATCACGACTTACTACGGTCCGCTTCCGGCGGTGTTCATTTATGAAGACGGACAGACGCGCTTTGAAGGCATCGCATACTTGAAAAGTTCGTTGAAGCGCGAATTCCTCGAGACGGAAAACAACAGGCAGATGTCCTTTTGGCTTTCGTCGGCAAGAAAAATCTTCGAGGAAGCCGTGCAAAACATTTCGGAAAAGGATGGAAAGGTCAGATGAACAAAAGTTTGTATTTTATGTTTACGGCGGCTTCGTTCGCGTTGCTCGTCTGTGCGCCTGGTCGCTTGGCTTATGGAATCATTCTCATCATAGAAATGAACCTGCTTGCCATCAGCGCGAGCGCGTTCCATTCGTTTATGAAGGATTTTGACTTGGGCGACTGCCACGACATTTTGACGCTCGCGATCATAGTTTCGGCGACCATTTTATACAGGCAGATTGTCATTCTTTTTTCGCCCGTAATCGCGCTGAATTTGGGATTCGTCATGTATGTGCCCGCCGCTTCCATTTTCCTTTTGGGAAATGTCTTTGGAAAAAAAGCTTTGCCGCCGCTGGATTTTCTGAAGCAAAGTCTGAAATTTTCGGCGTTCGCGTTCGCGTTCTTTTTGCTTCGCGACATCTTGGGCTACGGGACAATTTCTTTTCCTGTGCCGCGCGGCATAAAGGAACTGTATCTTTTCGACTCGTATTCCACTTCGTTCCTGGCGTTTTTCGCTTCGATTCCCGGGGCGTTGCTTTTGACGATATTCTGCATGGCGGGACTCTTGTGCGTTCAATACAAGATGAACATCATCGAAAAATCGGGAGATGAAGATGTTGATAATTGACACTTTTTTGTTTTACATTTTGTTCGCCTCCGCGGTTTTGGTCTATGGAGGCGGAATGATTTCCGTGACGGAAAAGAGCCTCTCAAAGGAAAACTTCGCCATCAACATAATGGAATCGCTCTTTTGCGTAAGCGCGACCGTCGCGCTCACTTTTTTGATAACTCATTTTTTGCTTTCGCCTTTGGGCATAGCCGACTTGTATCCGCTCGTGGCATTGCTGATTTTCGTGGCAATGGGAGTGTTCTTTGAGATGATAGTCCAAGTGACGGCAAGAAAATCGGGCGTGGATTTCGCGTTTCCATACCTCGTGATTCTTTTGTCGCTGGGCGAAGGAAGCGACATCGCCGGCTGCCTGATAACAAGCGTCGCCGCGCTCGTTTCATATTATGTCTTGGTGCCGATTTTGCGCGCGCTCAACGAAAGGAACGCGATGATAAAAAACAACGACGATTTCAAGCAAAGGCTCCGCATATTTGCGTGCATGGTGGTCTTGATTTTCGCGCTGTACTCGCTGAACATTTCGTGGCTGAACGTAATTTTGGAAAAATAGTCGATATGAAAAAAGCCGCACAGTCAGCGCGACTTTCGCCGTATTTAAGGTTTGTCCACTTGCGTCGCAATTTTTCGGATTGCCAAAAATTGCGCTCTTGACTTTTTCATTTGGGAGACTTGCGATGATATTGAAAATTGTTCTTTCGATACTATTCTTTATAGTGATAATGCTTTTCGCGTTTTTCATACTGAACATTCTTTTGCCTACTTTGAGAAAGCAGGCTTTGGATGACGCCGATCCGATTTTCTCTCCGCTTGAGCTCAATTTTACGGGACGCGCGGTTGACAACAAAATCAAACCATCGGAAAAAAGGGCGGTCGTCCTCGCCGCTCCGCATCAGGGCGGGTCGGAAAAAGGCGGGCGCGACTTTCGCATGGAATACAACGGCATAAAAAACTGCGCGCTTTTCGAGCATGTTTACGGAACTTTGACGCATTCGAACTGGGACTGCATCGGATTCGGCGACTGCGTGGCATCGTGTCCGCAAGAGGCAATTGTTTTGGAAAACGGTGTCGCGCGAGTGAGCATGAATTGTTGCGGATGCGGCACTTGCGTCGGAATCTGCCCGAAAGGTTTGATAGAACTTTTTCCGAAAGGGCAAAAGGTCGTTCAATACAAAAATGACGAAAGCAATACGCGCATTCTCGAAAATTTTTCAAAAAAAGACTTTAAACTTTGGCGATATTGTTATACAATGTTAAGATAGGGCGGGAGAGGAAGTTTACGGTTTATGGGCAAATTGAATTTGTGTCTGATTTTTTCAGGCACTTTTTTGGAATTTCATGATGACTCGACGTACAAGGCGGTTTATGAGAAAATCTACAAGCCGCTGGGCGCGCTCCTCTTCGCCAATCCCGACCTTAAATTCTCGTTTTATTTTACGGGAACGCAAATTGAATTCCTGAAAAAGCACAACTCTGAATTCTTGGAACTGCTGAAGGATTTGCTTTCAAAAAAGCAAATCGAAATAATCGGCGGCGGCTATTACAATCCGATTTTTCCGGTTTTGTTTCCGCTCGACCGTTCAGGACAAATAGAGAAGCTCTCCCTTTCGATAAGGCAGAATTTCGGGCGGCGACCGCGCGGGATGAAGCTTTTCGCCGACAGCTGGGATCCGTCGATGATTTCCGTTTTGAACGATTTCAACATGGACTATGTGCTTTTGGAGAAATCGCTCTTGCCGCCCGCAAAGCAGCTTTTTCTTCCTGTCGTCATGAGCGACAGGGGCAAGACCGCGACCGTCCTTCCCGTTTACAATGAATTTGCCGTGGAAAAGGACGAAAGCGCGAAATCATATTTTGATCGCATTTTAAATTCCTTTGAAAAATTCCGTTCGCTGGAATCATATTCGGACGGAAATGCCGATTCTTCGCCGGAAAGAGTTGTCGCCATTCCGTTCAATGACAGGACAATCGCGCCTTTTTTGGATTCGTCTTGGTTTCAGGAATTCTTTTCGCTTGTTTCGGAAAGCGAATGTTTGAATTTTTCCCTTCCTCAGACGAGCATTAAATTATGCCATACTTTCATACAAGGCTATGTGCATGCCGGCATAAGCGAAAGCATCGCGCGCTGGTGCTTTACGCCTTACGAAAGCGTCGAAGTGAACGACGGATATCCGACAAACATCTATGACTATTTGCAGACATACAGCGCGAGCCGCTTGCTCTATGACAGGATGATTCATGTAAGCCTTTTGCTGAATCAATGTCGTGGCGACAAAATGCGAAAGAACGCCGCGCGCGAAAAACTTTGGGCGGCGCAAAGCGGGGACGCGTACATCTGCCGTTCTCCGAGCGAACTTGCCGCGTTTGCCGCGCGGCAAAACGCATACAAGAATTTGACGGAAGCGGAAAAACTGGTGCGCGAGTGCTCCGACTTCAAAGAATCGGTCATAAGCTATGACTACAATGGCGACGGCTTCAAGGAATACATTTGCCACCTTGAAAAATACAATGTTTGCATAACGCCGTCGGGCGGAACAATTTTTGAACTCGACGTAATGAAAGCGGGCGGCAACTATGCCGACAATTTCAGCCGCATAAAAAAATTCGACGGAATCGACGACAATTATTTTCGCGGGATTTTCGTCGACCATATCTTTGAAGAGGACGAAGCCGCGAAATATTGCAAAGGCGAGCCGTGCCGAAACGGGCTTTTTTCCGCGAACATCTACAAGGAAATTTCTTTTTCAAGCCAAAAGCAGGAAATCCTGCTCGAGACGAGGACGCGTTTTTCCACGCTCGACCAGCCGATTTCGTTGAGAAAAAAATACATCGTAAAATCAAGCGGCATCCAACTTCAGTACATTTTGAAAAACGAAGGCCCGATCGCCGTAAAGGCGAAGTTCGCGGTGGAGACGAATCTCGCGGAACTGAATTTGCTTGAAAGCGACTACAAGCCATACAACATTGAGCTTGTTTCGGCTGGCGAAATCTTGAGCGGCACGTCAGACATTCCTTGTCATGCGAATATGGAGAGCGGCGTCGTTCAAAAAGTCAGCGCGTTGCAGATAAGCGATACCAATTCAAATGTCTTGTTCGTATTCACGCCAAACGAAGAAGCTGGCGTGACTTATTTTCCGGTAGCATTTCGCAGGCGCAACATGGAGGGGGACATCGTGCAAAACGAGTCGCGTACGTTCGTAAGCGCGTTCTTGTGGGACTTGGATCTTCCGGCAGGAATGGAAGTGGAGAAAACCATAAGCCTTGCGGTGTCGTATATGCGCAGACAGAGAAAAAAGTAATGATTTTCTGATTTTCGCTAGATGGCGAAATGTGGTTTTCGATGAAAGTCATAGTTTCGCCTAGTGGCGGGGTCGTGGTTTTGGGAAAAATCGTGGTTTTGCCGCTTGGCGAGTCGGGGAGGGATGTACTTTTTTTTGTTTCGCCTAGCGGGGAGACGTCGTTTTCGGCGGAATTCATGGTTTCGCATGGTGGCGGGGTCGTGGTTTTGGGAAAAATCGTGGTTTTGCCACTGGGCGAGCATAGGAATGGTGCGATTTTTTTCTGTCACGCAAAAGGAGATGTGTGGTTTTTGGTGGAATTGATAGTTTCACCGAATGGCGAAGTTGTGCTTTTGGGGAAAATCGCAGTTTTGCCGCTTGGCGAGGCTGTGAGATTGTGCATTCTTATGATATCGCAGACGGGAGAAATGGGGGAATGTTGACTAAAATGACATTTCGCCTAATGGCGAGATGCTCAATTTTGATAAATGTTATTTTTCGACGATGCGCGGGATTATGATTTTATGGTAATTTGAACTTTCGCCAGCGAGCAAGGTGGTTGGGCACGAATGTATACGGAGTTTGCGGATTGGACTTGGCTTGAGCAATGCCAGAAAGTCTTGTCTTGATTATTGGAATGGTTCTGTGCCCAATGTTTTTGTCGGTGTCACCGAATGACGGTGATGTGTTTCCATTATTTTTTTTGCTACCTCAAGGAGGTGTAATATGGCAAAAATAACAGGAATTAGGCTCACGCATTTGCGCAACGATGAATCTTACAGTTTTCATAAAGTTGCGTCTGCGTTGGCTATGGAAGTTGGCTCGGATTCTTTGAAGCCACTTACGTCGGCCTATGCCGAAGCGTTCGAGAGGTTGCGTCTCGCTATTGACCAAGGTTCTGGTCAGGGAATGGCGCAGATTGTACGCGAGGCGGATGCTGCTCGCGACAATGCATGGAGGGGGTGCAGCTCATACATAAAGGCGATTTCGCTTTATTCTCCTAATGAGACGGAGCGCGCTGCGGCAGAAAAAATTGCTGCCGTGTTTGCCTCTTATGGCAATCCTACGTCGCTTCCCCTTGCTGAAGAAACGAGCGTTGTCGACAACCTTATCGAAAGCGTGGTTGCGCTTGGTGCCAAGTGTATAGGCGATGCGAAGTTCACCGCATGGCTTTCCGATTTCAAGGCGAAGGAAGAAGCGTACGAAAAGGCTTCCGAAGCGCATGTGAACGACAAGGCTTCAAAAGTGCTTGGCGAGGTAAAGAACGCGCGCGAGGCGGCGGACAAGGAATATTTAGCGGTGACGGCCATGGTCGAAGCTCTTTCCGTAGTCTATGGCGATGAAGATTTCTTGGACTTTGTGTCGAAGCTCAACGTAGTCATAGAACGGCAAAAGCAAGTGACCAAGTTCAGGCGCACGCTCCTTGCAAAGACTGCGGGCGAAAAGGAATAGTAAAAATTTTTTGATTTGAAGATGAGTGTCGGAGAGGCGTTTATGCCTCTCCACCTCGCTTCATACAAGGGGATGATATGAAAAGAAGACTCATCACATCGGCTCTGCCGTATGTGAACAACATTCCGCATTTGGGAAATCTCATTCAAATGCTGTCGGCGGACGTTTTCGCGCGTTTTTGCCGAAGCCGCGGATACGAGACATTGTATGTTTGCGGAACGGACGAGTATGGCACGGCGACAGAGACGAAAGCGCAGGAAGAGGGAGTGTCTCCGCGCGAGTTGTGCGACCATTATTTTGAAGAGCACAGGAAAATCTACGAGTGGTTTGCCATAGATTTCGACATTTTCGGGCGTACCTCCAACGCGGAATGCACGGAAATCACGCAGATGCTGTACCGCCGCTTGGAGGAAAACGGACTCATAAAGGAAAAGGTGGGAAGACAGCTGTATTGCCCAAAGTGCCAGAGATTTTTGGCAGACCGCTATGTGGGCGGAGTGTGTCCCAAGTGCGGGAGCGACAAGGCGCGCGGCGACCAATGCGATGGCTGCGGCGCGTTGCTAGACCCCACAGAGTTGAAGGACGCGAAATGCACCGTTTGTGGCGCGTCGCCCGAAGTGCGGGATACGAAGCACCTTTACATAGATCTTCCTGCGCTCAGTGGGCGACTTGAAAAATGGGTGGAAGAGACAAGCGCGCGCGGACAGTGGAGCGAGAACGCGATAAACATCACCAAAGCGTGGATACGAGACGGCTTGGCAGAGCGCGCCATCACCCGCGACCTCAAGTGGGGCATACCTGTTCCGCGCGAAGGCTATGAGGACAAAGTGTTCTATGTATGGTTCAACGCGCCCATAGGGTATATATCCATAACGAAGCAGCTCGCCGATGAACTTTCGGCGGCCGGGCGCGAGAGCTTCGACTGGAAATCATGGTGGTATTCAAAAGCGGCTGCGGGCGACAGGGCTTCTTCATGCCAAGTTCGCTCCGCGACTGATGTCGAACTGTTTCAATTCATCGGAAAAGACAACATACCGTTCCACACTGTCATATTCCCTTGCACATTGCTGGGAAGTGAGACGAGCGATGGCTCGAAAATGGACTCGAAAGGCGTTCTGGCAGGCAGTTGGACGAAGCTTTTTCACATGAGTTCTACCGAATACCTCAATTACGAGGACGGGAAGTTCTCGAAAAGCCGTAATGTCGGCGTGTTCGGAAGCGACGCGATAGAAAGCAGCATTCCCGCCGACGCGTGGCGATTCTACATTTTCTACAATCGTCCTGAACGCCAGGATTTCCAGTTCACTTGGAAGGACTTTCAAGAAAAGCTCAACTCGGAGTTGGTAGGAAATTTGGGAAATTTGGTGAACCGCACGCTGCTTTTCGTGAACAAATATTACGGCGGCGTGATTCCGCAGGGCGCGGAGGACGAAGAACTGTGGAGCAAGGTGCGCGCACTCGAAGCGAAGGTGACTGAAAACTTGGAATGGGCGAACCTCAAGGACGCGTTCCGACAAATATTCGAAATCTCTGACCTCTGCAACAAGGCGTTCCAGGCGGCGGAGCCGTGGAAGACGCGCGTCTCTGAGCCGGAGAAGGCGGAACGGCTCATCTATAACCTTTGCTATGTGATAAAGGACATAATGATAATGCTCCAGCCGTATCTTCCGCAGTATGCGCGTAAAGTAATGTCATATTTCGGGAAAAACTTGCGCGAAAGGACGCTTTCCGGGAAGAACATCGAAGGTCTCTCGTGGGAGGACCTCGGAAAACTCGAAAGGCTTTATAATGTCGGCGCGACGGAAGTGTATTTCACCCCGCTCGACAAGAGAACCGCCGACGCTTTCAGGGAGAAATTCTCTGGAAACAAGGCTTCGCGCGCGGACGGCAAGGCGAAGCCCGACAAGGACGGCTCTGCCGCGCCGACGAAGGACACGAAAAAGAAAGAAAAATCAGCCGCTGACGATGCGACCCTTCCAGTAGCAGAGCAGGCTTCGTTCTTCGCGCGAACGATAAGGCTAAAGGCGGCGAAAATCGTGAGCATCGAGCGCAATCCGCAGGCGGAAAAACTCTACATTGAGCATCTCGACGACGGTAGCGGCGCGGATCGCGTGATTCAAAGCGGCCTCGTTCCATATCTTAAAGAAGAAGAACTTCTTGGAAAGACCGTCATCATCGCGGACAACCTTGCTCCGCGCAAGATGAGGGGCGTTGAAAGCCGTGGGATGCTGCTTGCGGCGGACTACAAGAAGGCCGACGGCAGTGACGGAGTGGAAGTCTTGGACGTTTCGCCCGCCGCGCCAGGAACGGAAGTGGTGCTCGAGGGCGACGAAGTGCCTTCGTCAAAGCCCGACACCATCTCCGCGGACGATTTCTTCAAGGTGGAAATAAACGTCGTGGACAACTTCGTCGAAATCGGCGGAAAACGCCTTGTATGTGATGGAAATTTGGTGAAGACCTCGCTCACGCAAAACGGCGGAGTGCATTGATGACGGAAAAAGCGTGTTTCGCAGGGAGGCGGGAGGATATGTCGGCGGGCGATTTTTCGACTGCCGACGACGCGCGGAATAATGAAATGAGTGTTGGCTGCTATTGCTGCGAGGAAGGATACTGTGTCGACCGATGATTTTTCGCCAAATGCCGATGCGCGGGATGTGGAAATCTGCGTTGCTTGCAGTCGCGACAGGGAGCGTTTCTTGGAAATGCGCCTTGAATGCCTTCGCGCGGTGTACGGATTGCCGAAAGATTTTTGTTTTGACGGCGCATTCGTCGCGAAACATAAGGAATTCTTTGAAAAGGGCGACCATGTCACGGTGTTCGCGCTCGACGCGGACGGAAACTGTCTCGCCGTCGCCTCGCTTTGCTTCATAAACGTGATGCCGACCCTTGATAATCCGACGGGGAGGAGGTCGCATTTGATGAATGTGTATGTACGCCCTACGGCGAGGAGGCGTGGAATCGCGAAAAGGTTGGTTTCGCGCCTTGTGGAGGAGGCGAAATCGCGCGGTGCGACTGAAATCACGCTCGACGCTACGGAAGAAGGGCGACCGCTCTATGAATCCCTCGGTTTTGAGGGAAACGAAGAGGCGATGTGCCTTGTCCTGCGCTGAGGCGCGAACTGCGGAGCAGTGATTTTGACGCAATCCCCTTGCAAAGCCCGACAATGACAGGGCACATCAATGAAAAAAACGCTTTACAAAAACGAGATTTTGCCGTAAAATAAAAGTAGAAGCAAAAAGCGTGCCATCAACCCAGTTGCGCGAGTCTCGCTTTGCGGAAGTCGCGGTCGTGTAGCGACCTGTCATTGCGAGCCGAAGGCGAAGCAATCCACAGTTTTCGAAGGAAAAGAATTCAAGCCGCATGACGGTAAGTTTAAGCATCAAGTTTTTTCGGTTTTTGGTAGCGAAGCGGACAAAAATGCGAGCCTCACGAGCAAACGAAAACTTGTAAGTACGGCTTTACCGTGTAACGCGGAAGCCCGATGTCGAAAGGGTTGCTAGTGCAGATGAAGACGATGAACGAGTTGGACAAATTCTCATAGTCTTGCCCTTTGGCGAGGCAGTCCAAGTCCATCGTCGCTTGGTAATATCTCGCGCGTTTCGGCGAATCTTTTTCCGCTGTCGTTTGCATTTCGAGGTCGAAAATCCTGCCGTCGCCTTTCGCGACGACATCGAGCCTCACGCCGCGCGACTCGATGTCAATGTCCAGCGTCTCCTGCTGGTGCGTGTACTCAATTCGCTCCACTTGGATTCCCAAAAGGATTTCGATGACGCGGCGGCAGATGTGCTCGTTGTTTTCCATGATTTTGCAAAACATAAAGTCGTACGTCGGGCAAGCCCGCCGTTTTGCTAGAGGAAATTTATTTCACGTCATCGCTTTTTCGTGGCTTTCCGTACCCACTCGCGCGGCATGGCGAAATGTCGTTTCACGCCGTTTTACTGAGGAATGCCGCTTTTTCACAAAAAAACTTGCAAATCTGCGGATTTCGGTTTATCATAAAAGAGTGGACATAAACTTTTATGGCGGCTTTTACAAAAAAAGCGAGACGGAGGGCTTTCGCATAAGCATTCCCGAAGGCACGTTCGAATGGGTTTTGCTGCATTTCTATTCGCCGATGGTAATCACGATTTCAAATCGTCGGATAGAAACTCAGGCGAACGCCTGCATCCTGTACAAGCCCGGTACGCCGCAAGACTATTACGGCCGTTTCGGAAAATTCGAAAATGACTACATCCGCTTTCGCACGCCTCCGCAGGACAGGAATTTCTACAGGGATTTCAACTTGCCCGTGGACGAGGTGTTTTATGTGAAGGATTCCGATGTGATAAAGGCTGAAATGCAAAAAATCACTTGGCTTCTCACCGACAAAAGCGCGAACCACGACTACGAGCTGACGAAAAATGCGATCGACGTTTTGAAAAAGCTTCAGGGAGCGAGAATCTTTCCCGACCAAAAGGCGCAACGGGAAAGCGAGACTGTTTTTCGGCTGGAACAATTGCGCGGCGAAATCGCCCGCAATCCTGAAAAATGGACTGTGCAGACGATGAGCGAGAATTTCTTCTTGACGCGAAGCCATTTTTCGGTTTTGTACAAAAGGGTTTTCAAAGTTTCGCCGGCAGAGGATTTGAAATTCTTTTTGAACGAAAAGGCAATCGCCTTGCTCTTGACGAGCGAAAAGACGATCGCGCAAATCGCCGAAATCTTGAACTATAACGAATGCGAGAACTTTATCCGCGCTTTCAAGAAGATGAACGACATTTCGCCGCTTCAGTTCAGGAAAACGCGGAATTGATTTTCACTCCTATAAAAAATTGACGACATTCAAGGCACTTTTTATCATGACTTCTTGCCGCAGTTCTTGCGCGAAAGCACGATGCTTTGAATCAGCAGGAAAAGGCAAATCATGAACGCCACGGTGATGTTCGTCCACCACGCTTCGTCAAGTCCAAGCGACGAAACGATGTTCTTTATCGTGGCGAGCGACATCACGCCGAAGAATGTTCCTGCAATATTGCCTACTCCGCCCGTGAGCATCGTGCCGCCGATAATCGAAGAGGCGATGGCGTTCATTTCCGCGCCGCTTGCGTGCGACGGAGAGCCGGATCCTACGTGCAGGAAGTAGACGAATCCGCCCACCGCCGCGAGCATGCTGCAAATGAAATGCGCCAGGAATTTCGTGCGGCGCACGTTTATTCCGAGCATGTTCGCGCTCTGCGCGTTTCCGCCCACCGCGTAGAAGTTGCGCCCGAGCTTTGTTTTCCGTAAAACGAAGAAAAGCAGGATTACCACGACAATCGCCACGATTGCGCCGATTTCCACGTAAGCCGGAATCCATTTGCCCAGCTTGTTCGTCGAGCCGACTCCCGGAACATAGATTCGCGTTTCCACAAGCTTAACGAAGGCTTCGTTTTGGACATTGAACTGCGTGGAATTGACGATGGTCGTCATTCCCTTTGCGAAGAACATTCCCGCGAGCGTCACGATGAAAGGCTGGATGTCGAGGAACGCCACCAAATATCCTTGCACGAGTCCGAACGCCGCGCCGATGAAAAGCGCGATGACGATTGCGCCGCCGACGTTTCCGCCCTTGAAGTCAAGGTGAACCGCGCAACACATGCACACAAGCGCGGTCATCGTTCCCACGGAAATGTCGATGCCGCCGGTAATCATCACGAGGCTCAGTCCGCACGAAAGGATTATCAGCGATGCGTTTTCGTTCAGCATGTTGAAGAAAGTCTGAGGCTTGCGGAAGCCCGCGCCCAAAAAAATTATCGACGCCAAATACATCACGATGAAAACCGCGACCGTAATCACGAGCAGCAAGTTCGTGTCGGAAAGCGTTCGCTTTTTCGCAAGTCCTTCGTTCAATTTGTTATTCATTTAATTGCCTCCTTGCGCCACGGCGAGTTTTCTTGCGCTGATTTTTTTGTAAAGCGCGGACATCTTTTCGCGGAAGACCGGCGCGCTTATTATCACGAGCACGATCACCACGACCGCCTTGTACGCCGGAAGCGCGGTGGAAGCCACGTTGAATTTGAAGAGCGTCGTCGTCAAAAACTGGATGACATACGCGCCCAAAATCGAAGCCCAAATGTTGAACTTTCCGCCGTTCAAAGCGTTGCCGCCCAATGCCACCGCCAAAATCGCGTCCATCTCGATGTCCTTCGCGATGACCGAATAGTTTATCGAAGAAATGCGGCTCACCTTGATGAAGCCCGCCACCGCCACGCAAAGTCCCATGAAGACGTAAGTCACGAATTTGATGAACTGCGGGTCGATTCCGTTCAGGCGCGACGACGAGGCGTTGATTCCGACCGACTGCGCGTACAGTCCGAGCGTCGTGAATTTCAAAATCAGCAGGGTTATCGCTATGCAGACTATCGCGATGAAAATCGGCGTCGGAATCGGAATTCCCGGAATGTAGTTGCCGAAGTAGGCGAAGCGCACCTCGCTCACGATTGGAAGCGCGTTGTTGTTTATCCACGCGGCGATCGAGCGTCCCGCCGTAAACAAAATCAGCGTCGCGACCATCGGCTGGATTTTGAAGTATGCCACGAGCATTCCGTTGAACGCACCGAAAAGCATCGACACGACGCACGCTATCAAAAACGCCACGATTATCGGAGCCTGCAAGGTTTCAGGGCGCGCCTCCGTTCCGCACAGCACGCGAAGGACGACGCTTCCCGCAATCGCGATTACCGCGCCCACGGAAATGTCCTGTCCGCCCGAAGCCGCCGTCACGAGCGTCATTCCCAAAGCCAAAATCGCCAGTTCCGAAGCGTTGTCCAAAATCGTAATCAAATAGCCTGAAAGCACGGGGTTTCCGTCGCTGTTCTGCCCGATCGTGATTTTGAAGAACGAAGGGTCGGCTATCAAATTGAAAACCACCAAAATCAAGAGGGCCGCCAACGGAATGAAAATCTGCTTTTTGAAAAGCCCCAGGACAATTTCCTTTGGATTTTTGGAATTCATTTTTCTCCTCCCGCGATTGTCGCCATAATTTTAGATTGTGTCAAATCCTCGCCCTTGAGTTCGCCCACTTGCTTCAAGTCGCGCATGACGACGAGCCGAGAGCAAGTGCGCAGCATTTCGTCGATTTCCGAAGAAATGAACGTGACGCTTTTTCCTTCCTTCGCGAGCCTGAGCACGAGTTCCTGGATTTCGGTTTTCGTGCCGATGTCGATTCCGCGCGTCGGCTCGTCCAAAATCAGATACTGCGGATCTGAAAGAAGCGCGCGAGCGAGCAAGACTTTCTGCTGGTTTCCGCCCGAAAGCGACTTTATCGGAGTGTCCGCGCTGGCGGTCTTTATTTCCAAAAGCTTGATGTATTCTTCGGCGAACGCTTGCGCCTTCGCGTAGGAAATCGGCTTGAAAAATCCTTTCAAAACTTGCAGAGCCAAAATGATGTTGTCCCGCACGGAAAGGTCGCCGACAATTCCGTCGCGTTTCCTGTCTTCGGGAAGATAGCTGATTCCCTTTTTCATCGCGTCGATCGGGCGGGAAATTTTCGCGGGCTTTCCGTTCACTTTGACTTTTCCGCCGAACACTTTGTCCGCGCCGTAAATCGCGCGGACGCTTTCGCTTCGTCCAGAGCCGAGCAATCCCGTGAATCCGTTCACTTCGCCTTTGTAAATCTTAAAGTCGAACGGCTTTACGCCGGCCGCGCTGCAAAGCGACTCGGCTTGATAGACAGGAACTTCGTCTGGCGCGCACGAAAAACTTTCTGGCTTTTTCACGGTGGAAAGTCCGTCCAGAGCCTTGCCGAGCATTTTCGAGACAAGCTCCACTTTCGGCAAATCTTTGATTTCGTATTCGCCCACCAACTTTCCGTCGCGTAAAACCGTGATTCTGTCGCAGACTTCGTAGACTTGCTCCAGAAAGTGCGTCACGAAAATGATGCCGACTCCTTTCTTCTTCAGTCCGAGCATCAACTTAAAAAGCTTGGCGACTTCGTTGTCGTCAAGCGAAGAAGTCGGCTCGTCCAAAATGAGGATTTTGCATTCCATGTCGACGGCGCGCGCGATGGCGACCATCTGCTGAATCGCGATGGAACAGCTCGAAAGCTGCGCTTCAGGCTCGGCGGGAATTTGCAGTTCGTTCAAAATTTTCGCGGCGTCGGCGTTCATCTTTTTCCAGTCAACGAACGCGCCTTTCGTCCGTCCGATGTACATATTTTCCGCCACGGTCAAATTGTTGCAAAGCGTTATTTCCTGATAGACCGTGCTGATTCCGACTTTTTGCGCGTCTTCGGGCGAGCGGATGTTCACGGCGTTTTCAAAGCCTTTCACAAAAACCGTGCCTTCGTCTTTCGGATGAACGCCCGTCAAAACTTTTATAAGCGTGGATTTTCCGGCGCCGTTTTCGCCCATGAGCGCGTGGATTTCGCCTTGCCGCAAAGTGAAGTCGACATTTTGAAGCGCCTTCACTCCGGGAAAACTTTTGAAAATTCCGCGCATTTCCAAAACGGAATTGTCCTGCATAATTCCTCCAAAGGTATTGTCAACTTCGAACCTTGATCCGAAGTCCCAGCAAATAATCAGATTGTCGGGTCACGTCCGACAATGATATTTTTCACAACTTTCTTTTCAACTCAACGCTCAAAAATTAAAAAAAGGCGGGAACGGAATTCCAAAAAAATTCCGAAATCCCGCCTTCAAATTTCAGGAAAACTTAAATGCCGTACTGATCGACATCGCGTTTTGTGATTGTCTTCGCGTCAAAGCCTTTTTCCTGCATGATGACGGTTTTTTGCGCGGGCTTTTTTCCGTTCTGCAAGTCTTTGATGATTGTGTCAATGTAGGAAGCCTGGAACGGATTGCACTGGCCGTCGTAGTTCCAGCGTTTCGCCAAAAGCTCTTCCAACGCCCATTTGTTGCAGTCAAATCCCATGACGACTACGTCTTTGCCGACTCCGTGCGAAATGTTCGCCTTGTCCAAAGCTGCCACCGCGCCTTTCGCCATGTCGTCGTTTTCGGCATAAATCACGTTGAATTTTTTGCCTGAGTCGATGACGGACTGAACGATTTGCTGCGCGGTTTCGGCGTTCCATTCTGCGGTCTGCTGCGTAATCAAATTCCAGTTCGCGTCCGCATTGACTTTGTCATTGAGCGCGCCCGTGCGTCCGATTTGGGCGGCAGAGCCCATCACGCCCTGAATGTGGACGATGTTGTATGTGCCCAAATTCTGCGAGGCAAGCCAATCTACTGCCGTCTTTCCTTCCTGCGCCATGTCAGAAACGATGGAAGCCTCGTAAAGGCTCGGGTCGGCGTCAATCGTTCGGTCGAACAAAATCACTCGGACGCCGGCATCCTGCGCGTCTTTGAGAACATTCGTCCATCCGGAAGTTCCCGCGGCGGAAATCAAAAGATAGTCCACTTCGTCTTGGATGAATTTGCGCGCGGCGGCAATCTGCTCGTCGTTCTTGAGACTGTAGGCGAAAGAAGCGGAATATCCGTTTTTCTTTGTGAACGTGGCCTTCATGTCGCGATCGTTCGCAGTGCGGTAGCCGGATTCGTTGGGATCGTTGTTGATGATTCCCACTTTAATTGTTTTTGGCTTTGCCGCGAAAACGCTGGCGGCAAGCACCAAAGCCATCGAAAACAATGCAACCTTTTTCATAAAAATTCCTCCATTGGGTTGAAAGTGATTCGCGGGCACTTTTTTCCTGCCCACACCTACTATTTTATCTTGTTCTGCAAAAAATGCCATAGTCATTTTGTTCCCAATGTCGCGAAATTCTTATCATTTTGTTTGATTTTCGATTGTCAAGATAAGATTCGCGGATTTTGCTCAAATTTTCTCTTGCGTTTTCAAAAAAATGATGTATCATTTAATTATGGACAACAGCACAATCGCACAAGAAATTTCAGAAGGAAAAGCAGTTTTGGGAATCGAGTTAGGCTCGACCAGGATAAAGGCCGTCCTCATCGATTCGAACATGAATCCGGTGGCTTCGGGCGACTTCAATTGGGAAAGCGTCCTTTCCGATGGAATCTGGACTTATTCCCAGGAAGAAATCCACGCGGGCGTAAAGGCGGCGTATTCCGCGCTGAAAGAGGACGTGGCGCAGAAATTCGGCGTGAAGCTTTCCCGGCTAAAGGCGATGGGAGTCAGCGCGATGATGCACGGCTATTTGGCGTTCGACAAAAAGGGGCGGCTTTTGGTTCCGTTCCGTACGTGGCGAAACACGATTACTGCGCAGGCTTCAAAGGAACTCACGGATTTGTTCAATTTTCCGATTCCGGAAAGATGGAGCGTCGCGCATTTTTACCAGGCGATTTTGAACGGCGAAGAGCATGTCGCGCAAGTCGACCATTTCACGACGCTCGCGGGCTACATCCACCAAATCCTCTGCGGGCAGAAAGTGCTTGGCGTGGGCGACGCGAGCGGAATGTTTCCCGTGGACATGGATACTTGTTCCTATGACAAAAAAATGCTCGAACTTTTCGATGCAAACAAGAAAGTAAAGGCGGCGATTTCGCGTCCGCTCGAAAGCCTTTTGCCGAAAGTCCTTCCTGCCGGCGCGAACGGCGGAAATCTCACGAAGGAAGGCGCGCTTTGGCTCGACGGCGAGGGCGACCTGGAGCCGGGCGTTTTGCTCGCACCTCCCGAGGGCGATGCCGGAACGGGGATGGCGGCGACGAATTCCGTTTCTCCGCGAACTGGAAACATAAGTTCAGGGACTTCGGTTTTCGCGATGGTGGTTTTGGAAAAGCCGCTTTACAAGGCGTATCCCGGCATAATCGATATCGTGGCGACTCCCGACGGGAAGCCGACGGCGATGGTTCACGTGAACACGTGCACGGCGGAATACAACAAGTGGGTTTCGGTTTTCGGCGAGGCGGCGAAAATCCTCGGCGCGCAATTCAATTCGGCGAAACTGTACGACGGCATTTTGGGATGCGCGAAAGACGGTGAAAAGGATTGCGGTGGAGTCTATTCGCTCGGCTATATTTCGGGCGAAAGCGTCACGGGATTTTCCGAAGGGCGGCCGCTCGTCGTGCGCTCGCAGGACTGCAATTTCACTTTGCAGAATTTCATTCGCAGCCAAATCTATTCCGCCGTGGCGACGCTCCGCATTGGAATGGATGTGCTTTTCGAAGGCGAAAAAGTTCACATCGATTCGCTTACGGGGCACGGCGGATTTTTCAAGACGGAAGGCGTCGGGCTTGAGACGATGGCGGCGGCGATGCACACGCCAATTTCCGCGATGGAAACTGCGGGCGAGGGCGGACCGTGGGGAATGGCTTTGCTCGCTGCGTATTCCGCGGACACGAAGTCGAAGAGCCTTGGCGAATGGCTTTCAAGCGATGTTTTTTCTTCCGCGAACATCCGCACTGTCCACCCCGATCCTGCGGACGAGGAAGGCTTCAACAAATGGCTCTGCGGCTACAAGGAAATGCTCAAAGTGGAACGCGCCGCGGTCGATAATTTGAAATTGTAGGTTTTAGAAAATATAATTTTGCGGCATTTTGTTTTGGAGGAATTATGTCGAAAAACCGCACTAAAATTGCGCGCGGTTTTTCGACTCGAGTTTTCTTCGAAAACTCGTTCATCAACTTGTCCGCATCGCAACAAGTTGCTTATGCGGACAAAGAAAACATCCTCGGAAATTGAAATTTCCTGCGGTGTTTTCTTTCGGAGGAATTATGTCTAAATATTCAGAACTGAAACGGCAGGCTTATGAGGCGAACATGCAGATTCCCGCGCAGCATCTCGCGCTTTACACGTGGGGCAACGTGAGCGCGTTCGACAGGGACTCAGGTGTCTTCGCAATCAAGCCGAGCGGCGTTCCTTATCCCGAACTTTCGCCTGAAAGCATGGTCATCGTCGATGTCGAAGGAAATGTCGTGGAAGGAACATTGCGCCCGTCAAGCGACACCCCGACCCACGCGGTCTTGTACAAGGAATTTGCGCTTGAAAGCGGCGCGAAAATCGGCGGAATAATCCACACGCATTCGACCTTCGCAGTGAGTTGGGCGCAAGCCGTCCGCGAGATTCCGCTTTTTGGCACGACGCACGCCGACCACATTCAGAGCGCCGTTCCCTGCACTCCATACCTTTCTCGCGAAGCCGTCCAGAACGACTACGAAAAGGAAACGGGAAATCTCATCGTGAGCCATTTCCGCGAGCGCAAGCTCAATCCCGAAGAAGTCACAATGGTTTTGGTCGGAGGACATGGGCCTTTCGCATGGGGCGACACCGCCGCAAAATCCGTCTACAACGCCGCCGTACTTGAGGAAGTGGCGCACATGGCGATGAACACGCTACTGCTCCGCGCCGAGCAAAAGCCGCTTCCAGACTACATCATCGAAAAGCACTACTCGCGAAAGCACGGTCCGAACGCGTATTACGGACAAAAATAAATTTTTCAAAAATCGCGTCTGTTTTTTCGCATTTTTTTTCAGCATTGACGCGATTTATTTTTTTCGATATAATTTTTTGTAAAAGCCACGCGCTTTCTAAAAAGTATGTCGAACAAATTTGAAATAAAAGTTACAAAAAAAAATCCTCTCGAATCTGCCAAATTTTCTGACAATGAATGTCGCAATTTTCAGCAATCGCGCTTTTGGTCGGAGTTCAAAGCGGCGCATGGATGGAATTTCATCGAATTGTATATTTCTGTTGCGAGAACCGCTGGAGTGAGTTCAAACTCCACGGAAACACACCGTTTGCCAGATGTCGGCAATGAAAAAAACATAAAAAACGAAGCCTCGCACAATAGCGAAAGCAAAAAATCAGAGAAAGAGTTCGAATCGCCATCGAGCGAATATGTAAAAACAAAGGAAAACACCATTTTGCCAGCGGACGATGGCGCGAAATTGGGCGCAGGTGGCATTTCGCCAGCGGGCGATGACGTAAAAACAGAGGCAAGAGGTGAATCGCCCATAGGCGGGATTGCAAGACCACCCGAATACTGCGAATCGCCATCGAGCGATTGTTCAGAAACAATTGAAAACTACGCTTCGCAGATGGGCGGTGGCTTAGATACGGCAAAAAATAGCGTATTGCCAATAGGCGATGACGTGAAAGCGAGCATAGATAACATATCGCCAACGAGCTATGACATGAAAATGAACGCAGACGGCATTAGACGCATGTGCGATGGTTTTGTATTGAATATGAGTGCCGTTTCGCAGACGGGCGATTGTGCAAATACGGCGAAAAATAGCATATCGCCATCGGGCGATGACATGAAAGCGAGCGCGGACGATGTTTCGCGCAACTCCGATGACGCGAAATTGGACGAAAATGCTGTCTCGGATACCGCGATATGTGGCGAAAAAGGTTTTGTGCGTGTGTTCGCGATGGTGCGCTCGTTTGCGAAAGGGCTTTTTTCTGTCGCCTACATTCCGCTTTATCCTGTTTTTTCGTCCGATTCTGTGTCCGCGCAGGAATTCTGCGAGTTGCTTGAAAAAATCGCGCTCGCCGTTCGTCCGTATCTTCCCAAAAATGCGATTTGCGTCCGCTTTGACCCAGCGTTGGAGTTTGATTCAGTTTCAAGGCGCGATGCGTTCGTCGGCGAGGTGAAGCGTTGCGCGGCAAAGGAGGGGCGTTCGCTCAAGAAAACTGACGTGGACATTCAGCCGCCCGACACTTCCATCGTGGACATTGCCCGTTCTGAGGAGGAAATCTTGTCTTCGATGAAGAGCAAGTGGCGGTACAACATAAATCTCGCTTCCCGCAAGGGCGTGGTGGTCGAGAGGGTGGGCGCGGATGTCGCTCCGACTTGCGGCGATGGCAGTAAAAATGAAAATGCATGCGAAGCCTCCGCCTCGCGCGATGAGTTTTTCGAGTATTTATTTAGAAAGGTCGACGAGTTCTATGAGGTATATCGTATAACTTCTGCCCGCGACGGCATAGCGATTCACTCGAAGCAATATTATTTGGATTTGCTCAAAAAGTCGGCGGTCGAAAGATTTGACGGAAAGGATGTTCCGCTTGTGTGGCTGTATGTCGCGCGGCATGAAGGCGATGTTCTCGGCTCGATTGTGACGCTTGTTACGAGACGCGAAGGTGTCTATCTTTATGGCGCTTCGAGCAATGTGAAGAGAAACCTCATGCCGAACTTTTTGCTGCAATGGACGGCAATGAAAGACGCGAGGCTCGCGGGCGCGAAATGCTATGACTTGTACGGAATTCCTCCCACCGACGATGAGGGACATCCGATGCATGGACTTTTTCTTTTCAAAACTGGGTTCGGGGGAAGGAATATTCACCGTGTGGGCACGTTCGACGTTCCGTTGAAAGGCGTGTATGCGTTTTGCTCGCTTGCCGAGCGCGCGCGGGCATGGTGGCACAAGAAATTTTTGAAGAAAATTCGGGGACGGTGATTGGAAAATGAATATGGAAGCGTTCATACTAGGGTGCGGAGGAATGATGCCGCTCCCTTACAGGCATCTCACCAGCGTGCTTTTGCGGCGAGACGGAGACCTTTTTTTGTTCGACGGCGGGGAGGGAACGCAGGTTTCGCTTCGAAGGCTCAATCTCAAATGGAAGAAGATAAATGCTATCTTTGTTTCGCACACTCACGCAGACCATGTGACGGGACTTCCGGGAATCATGATGCTTTCCGCGCAGGTGGAGCGAAAAGAACCGCTTTTCATCTATGGTCCGCCCAAGGTGGCGGAGTATATCGAGACCAGCCGCAAGGTCTTGGACATGTACATCAACTATCCGATAGTGGTAAAAGAGATTTCCGCGCCGTGTGTGGTGCACGAGGAAAAGGATTTTCGTGTGCGCGCCTTTCCGTTGCGTCACACGAAGACTTGCGTGGGCTATGTCCTCGAGGAGTTCGACCGCCCAGGCGAGTTCAATCCTGATGCCGCCGTGGAGTTGGGAGTGCCGCGCGGACCGCTTTGGTCAAGGCTTCAGAGCGGAGAGGAGGTGCGAACGAAAAATGGGAGTATCGTCCGTCCGGAACAGGTGATGGGAGCAAAAAGAAGCGGCCGCAAGTTCAGTTATGTGACGGACACGCTTTATTTTCCGGAGATTGCGCAGGAGGTGAGGGATTCGGATCTTTTGGTTTGCGAGGCGATGTTTGAGCACGCGCTCTTGGATCAGGCGATTGACAAGAAGCACATGACGGCGAGGCAGGCGGGAACGATTGCCCGCGATGCCCGCGTAAAGAAGATGGCGATGATTCACTATAGCCCGCGCTATACCGACAGGGAGCTTTTCGCTTTGGAAGCCGACGCGCGGGAAGTCTTCCCCGAGGCGATACTTTCGCGTGACAGGATGAAGATTGAAATTCCGTATGTGGACTGAGTTTAATATGAAAAATTATTATAGCACGATTGATGAAGTTGTTCTTACTTTCTCTGATATACAGCGCACTTCGGATGGCTTTGATTTTTTGGAAGCATATTTTGAAAAGCCAAAGCACGGAGGTTTCCTATACTCAAAGTGGATTCTGCCCGACTTCAAGTGTACTAATTCTTTTGGTTTTTCAGAAGATGAAATCCTTGTGCAAGAAAACTATTTGCGCAACAACATCTTCCTTCTATGGGAAATGGCAAAGGATAAGACGGAGGAAATCAGTGCCTAAAATCATTTCGCGTGGTACAAGCATTTTGGGAAATAACCATGATTGAAGTGAGAAACTTCCGAAAAATCTATTCGTCTAAGAAGCTCGCGTGCGACGGGATATCTTTTTGCGCGAGGAAGGGGGAAATCGCCGTGCTTTTGGGATCAAACGGCGCGGGAAAGACTACTCTTTTGAAGGCGATGGCAGGCGCGCATTATGCCACGGAAGGAAACATCTTGGTTACGGCTCGGGATGGAAGCGTCTTCGACGTGGCGGAGAGGAGCGAGGAGGCAAAACGGCTCACGGGCTTTGTCAGCGACGAGCCGCTCTTGTACGAAAATTTCACGGTGGAGGAATTTCTCGTGAGCATGGCGAGGTTGCGCATTCAGTTCGCGGGAAAATCCGAGTTGCAAGGCGCAGTTTCGCGCGTTGCAAGCCTTTGCGCGCTTGAGGATGTGCTTTTCCAAAGAATCTCGTCGTTGAGCCACGGATACAGGCAGCGCGTCAATTTCGCGCAAGCCGTCATCCACCGCCCTGAAATACTGATTTTTGATGAGCCGACTACTGGTCTCGACCCGAGCCAAATCCGTGAAATGCGAAATCTCATAAAAAAATTGAAAGCGTCGGCGACAATCATTTTTTCCACGCACATAATCCAAGAGGCGGAAAATCTTGCCGACGAAATTTTCATAATAAACGGCGGGCGGATTGTCGCGAGCGGGACCGCGGCGGAACTTGTAAGAAGCGCGCATGCGAGAAATTTGGAAGAGGCATATATGTTTTTTGTGGAAAATGATGGTGCGCGAAGCGAAGGAAAAAATCGTGAAAAATAAATTTTCAAGTCTCATTAAAAAAGAAATTTTTTCCTACGCGATACATCCGTTCTATTACATCGCCTCGATTGTCTTTTGCGTGTTTTGCTCCGCCGGATTTTTTTTCGCGGGGCAATTTTTTGTCGAAGGCAGGGGCGGCCCGTCTTTGAGCCGTTTTTTCCTTTTGATGCCGTACATCGCGAGCGTTTTCATTCCGTCGCTTTGCCTCGAAATGAAAAACCGCGCGCTTGACACGACGCTTCCTTATTCCGCGCGCGCCCTGTTCTTTTCGCGCATCATTTCGGCATTGCTCTTTTTCATGCTTTCGATTTTGCCCACCGCGCTCGTTCCGCTCTGCGTGAATTTTTTCGGCGATGTCGATTTGGGCGCAGTTTTTACGGCATACTTTGGAATACTTTTTTTCGCGCTCTCTTCGATTTCGCTTTGCGTCTTTTTGTCGGAACTCGTCCAAAACCGAGCGGCGTATTTTTTCGCTTCAGTTCTCATTTTGTCGGCGATAAATTTGGCGCATTTTCTTCCGACGCTTGTTCCGCTTTCGGATTTTCTTTCCGCGCTCATCCGTTCCATAAGTTTCGCATGGCATTTTGATTCGGCGGGAAAAGGCGTTTTGGACACGCGCGACTTTTCTTTCTATCTTGTTTCCGCGATTTTCTTTTTGGAACTCGCGGTTTTTACGGCAGAGAGTCGCAAAGGCAAAAAATATTTTTCGAAGAAAAACGCGCTTTCGACTTTCAGTTTTCTGCTGATTTTGGTTTTCGCCGCCCTCGATTCTTCGCGCGTCTACAGGCGTTTTGACTTGAGCCGCTCGAAGCAGTTTTCAATTTCTCCTTACACAAAAAGCTTGATTTCGTCCGCCTCAGAAAAAATCCGCATCACTTATTATCGTTCGTCGGAACTTCTCGAACTTTATCCTGAAGTGCGCGACGTGGAATTTTTCCTGCAATCGCTCGCGCTCGAAAACAAAAACGTTTCTTTCACGCAGCTCGATCCTGCAATGCGAGGCGAAGAAAAAACTCTGGGTGACCTCGGAATTCAGCCCTATCAAATCCAAAGCGTAAAGAACAACCGCGTGGAATTCATCGACACCTATTCTGCGATTGTCCTCGAATATCTTGAAGGCTCGGAAGTGATTCCGCTCGCGTTTTCTGCGAATTCGCTTGAATTCGATTTGGCGCTGCGAATTGACTTTCTTTTGAACAAGACAAGCCGAAAAGTCTCTGTCTTGTCTGGCGGCGACTTGAATTTGGAGCGGGATTGCAGGACTTCGCTTCAATGGCTCAACCTCGAAGGCTTTGAGACCGTTCCCATTTCCAACGCGCGGATTTTAGCGGAAGAAGAAATTGATTCGCCGCTTTTATTGTACGGAACGAAAAGCCTTTCGCAAGAAGATTCCGCCGCAATCGAGAATTTTATTTTGCGGGGCGGGGCGGCTTTGATAATGACTTCTCCCTACAGAGCGAATGTCGATGGCGACTGGGGAGTCACGGAAAATTCGGGCGACACTTTCATTCCTGTTTTGGAAAAATGGGGCGCGGCTTTCGACTTCGCCCTTGCGGCCGACATTTCGAACGTGCGCGCAAGTTTTTATTCTGCGGCGGACGCGCAAAATCCTCAAAGCGAATACAAATATGTGAACTATCCGCTTTGGATAAACCTTTTGCCGCAAGAGGGCGCGCCTTTGGGGCTTGAGTTTTTTTGGGCAAGCCCTGTTCGGATTGAAAGCGATTTTGTCGAGCCGATTTTTTTCACGAGCGATGCCGCATGGATTTTCCTTCCCGACAGTCGCGGAACTTTCGGCGCGTCGCTTTTCGAGACGAATCCGTTCACGATTCCGAAAGCCGCTCCCGAAAACGGCGACTTTTCGCAAAAACGTAAGTCCGCCCTCGGCGCGAAAATCAATGGAAAGATTTCAGGGCTTTACAATTCGCTTGAAAATGCATCTCCGCGCGTAACGGTGATTTCAGGACAGTATTTTGCAAGCGACGCGCTTCTTGCGATGGCGGGCGGTGAAAATGGAGATTATCGCAACTTGAATTTTTTGGGAACTGAACTTTTGCGATTGAACGGCGAAAGCGATTTGGCGCAGCTAAAGAATTTTTCCGGCGCGGACAGAGGGCTTTACAAAATCACGAACGCGGCGGCGGCGGCGCGCGCAATCCGTAAAACGCTTGCGATAAACTTTTTGCTCGCGCCGCTTGCGATTCTTTTTGTGATGGCGGCATTCTTTATCGCAAGAAAAAATCGTCGGAGGCAAAAATGAAATTAGTTTTTATCGCAAAAAAATTCTTTTTGCAAATAGTGCTTGCAATCCTCGTCGCGATTTTTTTTATCGCAAGCCCGAAAAGCGAAAAATCTTTTGACACCACGCTCGTAAATCCGAAATACGAAATCGATGTAATTTCCTTGCGATACGAAAAAGAGGGAAGCGCGAAGATTACAAAATGCGGCGCGTTTTGGATGTGCGATTATGTTTCTCCCGACGGAAAAAAAGCCGTTTTTCCTTGCGACAATACAGTAGTCAAAAATCTACTTGACTATTCTCGAAACATTCTCAGGGTGTATGAAATTTCAGACAGCCTGAGAAACAAGGATTCTTTGGATTTATCGCAAGATGACGCCTTTTGCCTTGAATTTTCGCAAAACAGCGAAACCGTGTCGAAAATTTTCTTCGGAGCGGCAGATTCTCGGCGCAGAATCGCGTTTTATGTCGACAAGCAGAAAAAAATATACTGTACGGATTCCGCCATCCTTTCATACCTTACGGTTTCGCCTGACTTTTGGTGCGACCCGAACATTTTTCCAGAAAGCGTGTGCGGCGATTTGAGCGATGCGGTTTCGCTTGCGATAATGTATTCCGACGAAGAGAAAGACAAAGCCTCGAAAGATTCCGTCGAAACAGTGGAAAATGTCGCGCGGCTTCGGCATGGAAAAATTTATTTGGAAGAGGTTCCGGATTTTTGGCGCGAGGATTCTCGCTTTGTGCGATGCGCGTTTTCCGAAAGTTTTTATCACTCTGCGTCAAGCGTGAAAATCGACGACGGAAAGGGCAACATCTACCAGGCGTTCTTCACGCCGACTGGCGGCGCGGAGGGCGACTATTTTTGCCGATTCGTCGCGCTTCCTTCCGCCGCTCGAAGCGAAAGCGAGGTTCTTGCGATACAGTCGCTCGACTATGTTACGACCGTAAGCGCATGGACTTACAGGCGGATTTTCGGCGATTGAAAAATCTTCGCGTGCGATTGGCTCATGCGAAAATCATCATCAAAAGCGTAAGCGCGTTGTACAAAAAATGCGCGATGAATCCTGCTTGAATGCCGCGAGTTTTTTTTGCGCAAACCCTCAAAGCAAGCCCCGCGAAAATCGCGTTCAAGACCGCGAGAATTCCGTTCGAAATGTGCGCCGCGCCGAAAAGCAAGACCGAAAGGATTTCCGCGAAGACATGCGACATTCTTTTTTCTTTGCCGAAAATCTTTTTTATCGCAAGCGGCAAATACGCCCTGTAAATCACTTCTTCCGAAAATGCGGCGGCCGCCAGATTCACGGCGCAAAGAACGCCTTGGAAAAATGTCTTTGGAAAGACCATTTCCGCTTGCGGACGCAATTTCAAAAAAAATCCAATCGCCTCGAAAAATGCCGCGGACAGAAAAAGGCATCCGAATGTCTTGAAAAACTGCGACGCGAAAAAAACAGTGCGAAATCCGCCTTTCTTTTCTTGTTTTTTTTCTCGAGAGAATTCGTTTTTCAAATTCGCATAGATTGCCAAAGACGCGGCGAAGCACAGCGCGCTCCACGGAGAAATGCCCGTAAAGTATATGGCATCGCTTTTCGGCGCGAAAAATGGCGCGGCAATCGGAGGAACTATAAAAAACAATAATATTGCAAAAAACGCTAGATAAAATTTTAATTTTGTCATATAATATAAATACACTTGTTCGGAGAAATGGAGTTTCCGAACGCTCCGAAGCAAGGCTTTTGCGTTTAACCTAACGCATTTTTCGTTGTTTTTCAAGTGGTTAAGAGGTCGATTTGTTTTTTAGTATTCTGATAGTCGCTTTTGGCATCGTGATTCTTCTCTTGCTGTTTGGGCTCTACAAGATTTTCAGCCTGAAAATCGAATTTTACGCCATGGGACTGGATTCGAAATTCACGCTGTCTGAAATCGCTCTGCTTTGGAAACTCGGAAAAGACACGAGCATGGAAGAGCCGCTTTCGCTGTTTTTTTCGGTAAAGGCGCTTTCAAATTGCATTTCGCAGATTATCGAAAATTCAAAAAGCGCGGGCACGGAAAACACTCCGCAGACACAGAATTTTTTGGGGAAGCTCTACAAGTTTCGCACGAAACTGGAGCTCGCCTCCGACAGCAAGCGCGGGCTTGAAACTTCGCGCTCTTTGGACAACAATCAAAAGATTCGCATCGTGTTGAAAGGCGCGGGCGTTTTCGCCTCGAAAATCATAAACAACGGCAGCGAGATTGCGATTTCCATACCGACCCAAGATGGAAAGGTAAAGCTGCAGTCCAATCAATGGGAAGGAAAAAACATCAGCGTTTACCTTTGGCGAAAGGGCGACGCGGGATATGTGTTCGACACGAAGGTAATCCATGCGGGAGCGTTTTTGGGAAATCCCGCCTTGTTTTTGCAGCATTCGGAAAATCTTTTGCGCACCCAAAAGCGGAAATCCATTCGCACGGAATGTCATATAAAGGCGCAGCTGTATATCATAAAATCGAAAGTCACTGACTATTCGACAGTGGAGACGGCTCCCGGCTACCAATGCCTCATCGAGGACATCAGCAGCGACGGAGCGCTGGTGCGAATAGGCGGAAAGGGAATCGCGAACGTTCAGATGAAAATACAGTTTGAGCTTGAGGACACGCTCATAGTCATGTATACGGTGGTCCGTTCCGTCGAATACAATGCCGCGAACAATCAGTCCCGACTGCATTTGGAATGCATTCATCTGGCTCCGGCGATGAGGAACGCGATTTTGACTTTCGTATACAAAATCATTCCAGAAGAACAAAAGAATGCCGAAACCGCGCTCACCGAACTTGAAAAGGAGGAAGACGAATCGTCCCTGCAGGACGGCGCGAAGGAAAAGGCTTCGTCTGAAACCGACAGTTCGATTGAGACCCCGGTAGTCATAGATCCGCTTGAGTTGGCGACAGAAGAAGTCGACATAGAACAATAATGGAGTTTTTTATGAGAAAGAATAGTTTATTCGCTTTGGGTGCGCTGCTTTTCGGAGCGTCTTGCTTTTCGCAGAAATCCGCCCCAAGCCAAGAGGCTCTCGTACAGTTCGTAAAGGGCGACATAATCCAAAAGACCGCCGCGGTAAAGAGTTCGGGCGAAGATTCTTCGCTTGCGCAAAACGCGCTTGACTTTGTGGTGCAAAACGCGACGCTGCTCGAAGGGGACCGCGACTTGTCTGCCCTTGCCGTGGCGGGAATCCTTTCGTATCCGGCGGCGGAATACGAAATTTCGCCTGAGAATGTCACGGAACTTTTCAAAAGCGTCTTCTACGGCATAGACGACACGACCGTGCGGACAAGCGTATTCGACAAGCTCTCGCTTTTCTATGGGGGAAAGCCTTTCGAGGGAACGGTAAATTTTGTAAACGAATATCTTTCGCAGAAAATCGCGTCGAACGCGCCGCTCGACGACACGGTAAAAAAAGCCATCGAGGTTTTGGGCAAAATGGGAAACGGCTCGTCATTCACGGGACTTTATTCGATTTTGCAGACGAGAATCTGGCAGGACGTTCATCCTGCTGTCACGGAAACGCTGGTCGCGATTGCCGACAAGTCGCTGAACAACATAATCGAAGCCATAAACAACGCTGATTTGACAGAACTGAAGCTTTTGTTCCAAATCTATGAAAAAAATGACACAATTTCTTCGACTTTGCGCTCTGAAATCGCAAATCAAATGCTAAACTCCGCTATTATTATATCGGGGAATTCTTCTCTTTCGAGAGACCTTGCGGAATTTCAGCTCGACTGCGCGAAGATACTCGCCGAAAACCAGTGGACACGCGCATCCGAACTGGGCAGAAATTATTTCAGCGTGGCGAAAGTCGCTTACGAAGTAAACTTTTTGTCCGGCGAACAGTTTGCTGAAGTCATCGCCTGCGTGGAAGTGCTCGCTTCCAAAACGGCGGTGCGACCTTTGGCGGAATATATGGATCAAGTAAACAAGGCTCAAGAAAGTGGAAAAGTCCCCGACAAGACAGTGGTGCTTGCCATCATAAACGCGCTGGGAGCGTTGGGCGACAAATCCGCATTTGACTGCCTTTTGTATGTAACGTACTTGGACTACCCGGAGGAAGTAACGTCCGCCGCTCGTAACGCACTTACGAGACTCAAATGGTAAAAAAGACATTTTCATTTTTCCTCAAAAAATTGCGCGAAAATCCGCTGGTCTTGCCGGCGGTGATTTTCGCGGCGGCTTTCTATTCGGGGTTTCTGCGCGTCAACTTTGAAAAGCCTTGTCGCGCTCTTTTTCCGAGCCAAACAATTTCAAGGATTTCGGGAACGGTCGTTTCAAATCCTGTGCGCGTTTCTGGCTACAAAAATTCTTACCGCATAAAAGTAAAACTTGATTCGGTGTGGACGAAAGAAGGCGCGGTTTCTCAGGCGGGCGGAGTGGCGGAAGTTTTCGTTCCGACATCGCTCTACGAAATCTATTCGCCAGGGAAACTGTATTCGGCATGGCGCGGAGAAAAGATACAATTTTTGATTGACAACGGCGCGAAGGTTGAATTCGGTGTCGTTCCCAAAGAAGTGAAAGACTATCGCGGCAAGACAGGTCGCACGAAAACAGAATTCCATGTGACGAAAATCGAAAACTGCGTCTGGCAGAAATCCGGCAATGGATTTGCCCGCGCCATTTTCGCGCGATTCCAAAAAATCCGCGCGCTTTCGCGCCTTCACTTCACGCGCCTCATGTACGCATGGGGAAATGCCGGCGGCTTGGTTCTCGCGCTGTTTTCAGGCTCCCGCGAATATCTGTCGGGAGGAATAAGCGATGCCTTTCGCAACGCGGGCTTGAGCCACATTCTCGCTTTGAGCGGAATGCACCTTTCGCTTTTTTCGGGAATGGCGTTTTTCCTCGGAAGAAAAACTTTCGGCAAGCGTTTCGCTCCGGCGTTCGAGATTTTCGCAATCGCACTTTTCTTTTGGTTCGCGGGAAAGTCTCCGTCGCTTTTCAGGGCGTTGGTTTGCTCGCTTTGCGTCATTTTCAGCGCGATTTTTCATGTGAAAATCAAAAGCATGCTGAACGTGCTCGCGTTCAGTTTTTTGCTCCACGCCGCGATTTTTCCCGCCGACATGTTCGATTTGGGATTCATGCTTTCTTACGGCGCGCTCGCAGGAATTTTGTGCTTCAATGAGTTTATCGCAAAGCCCCTGAGCCGGATATTTCCGTACCACATAAAAAACAGTTTGGCGCAGTCAGGAGGAGCGCAAGTCTTTACGATTCCGATTTGCATGAAATTCTTTAAAGTCATAACTCCGATAGGCATCGTGGCGAGCGCGGCAGTTTCTCCGCTTGTGACGGTTTTCGTATATCTTTCGCTCGCATTTATCGTGCTGAGTTTGCTCTGTCCGTTTTTCGCGCCAATCTGCGGCGGCATTTTGACCGCGTTTTATTTTGTCTTGGAAAAATGCGTTTTTATTTTCTCGAGATTTCCACGGTTGCGATTTTAGAAACGGTTTTTGGGGACTCCCAAAAAGTCGCTTGCGATAAAGTGGTTTAGAAAATATCTCAATTTGTGCGCTATTTTATACATAAATTGCACAAAACATCACACTTTTAGAAACTTTCTAGGTACGCGGCTTGGTGTTTTTGTCATTGCGACCCCCGCAGGGGTGAAGCAATCCACGCAGACTGTAGATTGCTTCATAAGTTGCGCAGGCAGGCAAAATCGCAATGACAAGAAGGTGTCGCTTCGCAAGCTCGTCATTATTGCCGTTTCCGACAATTTCTGAAATTGAAATGTCCTCAAATGTTTGAAAGCAAAGAAAGAATTTCCGCCGCCAAATAGAACGAGCCTGTCGCGAGCAAGACGGTGTTTTCCTTTGATGCCGAAGACAGCGCACATTTCAGGGCTTTTTCGACGCTCGCCTCGAACGCGAATTCGATTCCTGCGCTTTCGAACGCCTCCGCGCATTTTTTAGGGTCGCTTTTTTTCGCGCCGTTCAAAGCGGTGAGCGTTATTTTTTGAAAATTCGCGCCTTTGAGAATTCTCGCGATGTTGTCGATGTCCTTGTCTGCGGCGCAGGCGAAAAGCAAGTGCTTTGGGATTTCTCCTGAAGTTTTTCCATGGATTTTCGCGACGCCGTTTTCGCCGAAAATCGAATCGAAAGTTTCGAGCGTCCCGCGAATCGATGCCGCAGTGTGCGCTCCGTCCAAGACGAAAAATCTTTGCGCGATTTTTATATTATTTCCGCTTTCAGGAAATGGCATTATTTCAAAGCGCGCGCGCAAAGCCGCCTTTTCCAAGCCGCGCTCGATTTGGCTTTCCGTGATTTTCGGAAACGCGAGGCGGACTGCCGCCGCCGCCAAGAACGCGTTCTTCGCCTGCACTTCGCCGAGCAGACGCATTTTCGCTTTTATCGGGCGAGAGAAAATTCTCGATGAAAATTCCGCCGTCATGAAAAATTCGGTGTGCCCATTTTCGCTTTCGTTTCGCCCGTAGGAAAACGTCAGTCCTTCGAGCAAGTCGTCGGCGAAGAAAATCGGCGCGTCCATTTCCTCGGCTTTTTTTCGGAAAACTTCGCGGACGGAAGCGGGGCAGGCGGCGCACAAGACGGGAATCCTTTCTTTTATTATGCCGGCTTTTTCCGATGCGATTTTTTCGAGCGTGTCGCCCAAGAATTCCGTATGCTCGAGCTCAATCGTGTTTATCACGCAGATTTCAGGGCGGACGATGTTCGTAGCGTCAAGCCTTCCTCCAAGTCCGACTTCGAAAACGCCCGCGTCAACTTTCGCCTCCCGAAAACACAAAAACGCGTAGAGCGTCACAAGCTCGAACCAAGTCACGCTCCGTCCTTCGGGAAGCGGACAGGGCGATTTTTTTTCTGCGGAATCCAAAGCCGAATCGATTTTCTCGCGCATTTCGTCCGCGCATTTTCCATAGATTGCTTCGGAAAAAAGAATTCCGTTCTGCGTGACTCGCTCGTAGAAATTCAAGATGTGCGGGGAAGTGTAAAGCCCGGTTTTCATTCCCGCCTCCGAAAGTATGCTCGATACCATCCGCGATACCGAGCCTTTTCCCTTCGAGCCTGCGACATGGACGCAAGGATACGCGCGTTCGGGATTTCCGAACAGTTTCGCGAGTGATTCCATCATGTCGAGCCAAAAGATGTTTTTTTGCGGCAGTTTCTCGAAGTTGAGGAACGTGTCGAGCCATTCTTGGAAATTCATTTGTCAAAATATATCCTATCTTGAAAAAAAAATCTATATGCTGTAGAATGAATTTATGGCAGAAAACGAAATTCAATATACGGACATCGGCGGCACTTACGAGGCGGCGCTGAAAAAAAGTCAGGAAATCGAGCGGGACATCGAGACGAATCCCAAGAAATACCGCGTCCTCACGGGCGACCGCCCCACGGGAAGGCTTCACATCGGGCACTATTTCGGCACGCTGCAAAACCGAGTGCGGCTTCAGAATCTCGGCGTGCCCACGATGATTTTGGTGGCGGACTACCAAGTGCTCACGGATCACGAGGCTTACTCGCAGATAAGCGAAAACACTTTCCAACTGGTGGTGGACTATCTGGCGGCAGGAATAAAGCCCGGCGCGGACATCTGCATCTTTCCGCACAGCTATGTTCCCGAGGCGAACCAGCTCATGCTTCCGTTCCTCACTTTGGTCAGCAATTCCGAATTGGCGCGCAATCCCACGGTAAAAGAAGAAATCCAAAAGGCGGAGGCGAGCGGCAATTTCCGCATGGGCGTGAACGAGGGAATGTACACGTATCCCGTGCATCAGGCTTGCGACATACTTTTTTGCAAGGCGAACGTCGTGCCCGTGGGAAAGGACCAGCTCCCGCATTTGGAAATTACGCGGACGATTGCCCGCCGCTTCAACAACAAGTACGCCAAGAAAAATCCGATTTTTCCCGCGCCGCACGCGCTCCTTTCCAAGATTCCGATGGTAAAAGGACTTGACGGAAACGCCAAGATGAGCAAGTCGCTCGGAAACTGCATTTTCCTCTACAACACCGAGGACGAGACCGCCGCGCTGATAAAGAAGGCGAAGACCGACTCCGAACGCCTCATCACATACGACACGGAAAGGCGGCCCGAAGTGGCGAACCTCTTGCAGCTCATTTCTCTTTGCACCGGAGAAACGCCCGAGGCGGTGGCGAGCCGCTTGGGAGAAGGCGGAGGCGGCGCGCTCAAGTCTGCGCTCACCGAGGCTTTGAACGAAGCCTTGCGCCCGCTCCGCGCCGAACGCGCGCGGCTTGAAAAGGACGGCGCGTACATCCGCCAAGTCTTGCTAGACGGAATAAAGCAGGCGCGGGAAATCGCGCAGTCCACGCTCGAGGAAGTCCGCGCCGCGATGAACATGGCGATTTGACGCAGGGAAAATCCCGACAATCGGCAGAAAAACATTTGATTTCTTGTACATACGGGAATCGAATGTTTTTCCTAGAGAAATGGTTTACAACCAAATTCGTCCTAAAATATGATAAAAACAAGAGTCTCGCGAAGTAAATATGCGTCCTAACGCATCGCCTGCAAATCACGTTCCCATTCATTACGATAAAAAAAACTTTTTTCGCCTTGATTAGATGAGGGTAAATGTGATATACTTTCATCATCTTTTTTCAGGAGTTTGATATGAAAAAAACAGAAAGGCTGGCGGCAGTCCTTGCGTTCTGCGCGCTCGCGCTCTGCGGGTGTTCGGAAAAAAAGGCGGACGCTCCGCAAGAAGACGTTATGCAAGAGGCGGCGGAAGGCATCCAGCAAGTGGCAGAAGAAATCCAATATGAAAAAGTCGACGGAGTCATGATATATTCAGGATGGACGCTCTATCTTGAAAACGGCGAGGGAAAGATGATTGCCTCGGCAGAAACGAGGGCGGGAGATTCCGTGAAAGTGTATTGCGAAGGCGAGGACGGAACGACTCCCGTAGAAAAGGAAGCGATTCGCAGACTTCAGAATGGCGAAGAAACGCCGCTCTCTTTCGTGAAAATTTCGTTCGACGGCAAGGACTACTGGACGCGTCCCATCTTCGTGGCAAAATTCAGCAGTCCGTGTGTGGCGTTAAAGGACGGTCGGCTTTTCTCGTCGCCTGACATTGCGACTATGACGAAGACCACAGTGAATGAATGCGACCTCCTCGCGATGTCCACCGAGGATGTGGAAAATGATTTTGCTCGAATCTTCATTTATGACGGAACGCCCTATGGAAAGGCTATGTATATTCAAGAATCATCAATTTCCACCGATTTTGACACGATTGAATGGTTTGCTACGGAGAAGCGTATGGCGGAATTGGGAGACGATCTTAAGCCTGAAGTCAAAGAGGAACTTGAAGAGCATGTCGGCTATCTTTTTCCTTACAAATACGAGCAATAGCAATAAAAGATGTTTACAGGAGATATGCTAAAAACGCCGCTGAAATAGCGAGGCATTTTTAGCATGACAAGTTTGCGTTGCAAACTCGGCTTATATACTTGTGCGCGTTGCAACAAGTTGCTTACCACGCACGTTAAAAAGCCATTCGTGATTTTGTACTGGCAACGAAGTTTCTAGCCAAAATCGCTCTTGACTTTTTACAGGAGAAAAAAAATGAAAAGATTCATATATTCAGCAATATGCACTGTGTTGTGTATGGGAAATGCAATGCTCGCTTCGGCGCAAACACACGGCTTTATGCTCCGCAGCGGCGGCTCTCTCAAAAAGCAGACGGATTCAGGAATGGAATGGGCGGCGGAAATTCCCGTGGGCGCGGAATTTGAAATCCTTTCCGCCGAGCCGGTCACAGCCGACTATGTGTGGAAGGGCGGCTCCAGCAAGGACAGGACGTTCCACAAGGTGCGCTATCAAGGCAAGGAATACTTCATGCTTACGAACGAATGTGCAATTGGCGAGCGATGCTCGGTCATCACGCAAGATGCGGTTTTGTATGACAAGGAGCGCGTTTCCACATTCCGCAACGCAGTCCTTGAGCGCGGCACGCTCGTAGTGTGTACTGGCAGAAACTCGTCCAGAGCCCCCATTCTTCGCGAAACCCAGTTCTATGACTCCAACGCCGCAGTCGTCAGGATTCGGTGGGTATGGGATAAAAAAATAAGCGACTCAAAGGACGACGCGAAGGCGGCGCAGCTCGTAGAACTCGCGCGGCTGGCGAAGGACGACGACATGAAGCGCGAATATTTGAGCCTTGCGTCAGGGCTGTCCGTTTCCCGCGACATCCATGAATACATCGATGAAACCGAAGAACTTTTGTTCCCGCAGCCAATGACCTTTACCACAGTGCCGTCAACGGATTACGGCAAAATTCATTCTGACGACGGCTCGGCAGTGAACGTGCGCGACGCTCCAAAAACGGGCGAAGTGGTAGGAAAGGTATACAACGGAAACCGTTTCGTATGCGACATGATGACTGAGCAAGAAGACACGATTGACGGCGTGACATCGCAGTGGTTTCATGTGAAAGTGTCCGTTGACGAGGAAGAAATATCCGGCTGGGTGTTCGGCGATTTCCTCGATTTCCAATAAGCGCACATTGTCAGGCATATATCATGGCCATTATCAGTGACAGCGCGATTAAAAACGAAAGGATTGTGATGTAGGTCGAGGTCACTTTTATAGAGCCATCCGTTTCAAAGAAGTCAAGCTTCAAGAATGCGGCGGCGCAGGCTATGAATGCTATTTTGTCCAGCAAAGTAAGATATATCATTATCGAAGAAATGAAGGCGTATACCACAAAAATGTACAGCAAGAACGTCTTTGACAATTTTGATTTTGACGCGGGAAGAAACATGTTCAGCGTCCAGAAGACAATCGCGAAAACATATGAGAAAAACTGAATGACGTAATCAAATTCAAAGCAGTCAGCAAGTACGAACAAAATGAGCGCAAGGCTTCCCGCCACGGCGGAAAACGCGCTCGCGTTGCGCTTTCGCTTGAACGGCGCAAGGACTTCTTTCTCATAACGAGCCTCATTTTCCGCGCCGAACGGAATGTAGTTTTCGCAGTGCCGCGACAGATAGTCATGGAACACAATCCGAAGCGCGTCGTATGACTGTATGTTCTTGAAGCGGAACGAGACGCACACATCGTCGTTCAATACCGTGATGATTGAAGTGAGACCGCATGAAGTCGCGAAGACGGAAGCTCCGTTCAGTCTTTCAAGGAGCAGTTCCTTGTACGGCGCGCCGCGCTTTTCCTGCCACAAAATCCGCCGGTCAGTAAAGACGACGTTCTTTGTGCGTCGCGCGCGCACAGAATCGTCAATCAACATGAGGACATTTTCGTCTTCTTGCAGACCTGCCGTGCGACGCAAGAAAGACAGCGCGTCTTCGTCAAATTTCACGCAATACCGAGTTCTTGTTTGGAAAAATGCGGGTTTCTTTTTCATTCGCATATTATATAAGAATATTGAGAAAAAAGCAAGGAGGCGAAGCGGTCATGGCAATCTACAATGAGTGGATCGCCATGGGCGTGCGCCCTCGCGATGACACCGCGCTCTGTCATTGCGAACCCCATTAGGGGTGAAGCAATCCACAATGGACGTTTAATTAAGAAACCTTTTCGCCGCTTCAAGCAATTTCTCTCGCGTGTTCATTTCGGGGTCGTCCGTGACGGCTTCGAGCAACTCATTCAGCGCGATTCCGATTTCCTTGCCGGGACGTATTCCAATCGCAAGCAAGTCGTTTCCGTTTATCGCAAGGTCCTTTATGCCGAGCGTGGAATTCTGGGACAAGGCTTTTTCAATCCGCGACTTCAATTCTTGAAGTTTCCGTTTTTCGTCCGAAAGTTTATCGCTTTTATCGCTAGTTTCAGTTTTCGAAGAAAGTTTATCGCAAGGCGAATTTTCATCAGAAATTGCATCGCGTTTATCGCAAGTCTGAATTTCCGCCGAATTTTCTGAAGCGCGATTTTTCATTCCGTAGACGTCCGCCAATCGCAAGTCAAAAAGGTCGCCGATGTTTTCGATGCCCACGCGCCTGATGAAACGGCGGACGGCCGCGTCGCTCCACGCGCTTTCGTAAAAGAACATGTGCTCGCGTACGAGACGGCTTACCTTTTGCACCGTGTCGTTGGAAAATTTCAGGCGGCGCAGAATTTCCTGCGACATTTTTTCGCCCGCAACTTCGTGTCCATAAAAATGAATTTCATCGCAATCTTGCGATAAAGTTTTCGTGCGAGGCTTTGCAATGTCGTGGAAAAGGGCGGCGAGGCGGACGTTCAGGTTATCGCGCGTCGCGCCATCGCAAGCGCGGAAATTATGGTCGAGCACGTCGAATTCATGAAAACCCCGAGAATCGCCTTGCTTGCAGCCGCGCCCTTCAAGAAGTTCGGGAATGAACATTTTCAAGATGCCCGTCTCTTCCAAAAGTTTCAAGCCTATGGAAGGGCGGCGAGAAAGCAAAATCTTGCAAAATTCGTCGCGGAAACGCTCCGTGGAAATGCCCGCGATTTTTTTCAGCGTCTCTTCCTCGAAAATGTCTGAGAATGTGCGCTTTTCGATACTAAATTCAAGCTGAGCGGCAAATCGTATCGCCCGAATCGGGCGCAAGCCGTCTTCCATGAAGCGTTCGTGCGCGTTTCCCACGGTTCGGATTGTCTTTGCCTCTATGTCGTCGCGTCCGCAAAAAGGGTCTACGATACGCCCGTCGCGGAGGCTTGCCGCCATCGCGTTCATTGTAAAATCGCGGCGGCTCAAGTCCTCTTCTATGCTCGAGGCGAATTCCACTTTGTCGGGATGGCGGCCGTCTGAATATTCGCTTTCGGTGCGGAACGTCGTCACTTCGATTTGCCTTTTCATGAAAAGCACTGTCACGGTTCCGTGCTTTATGCCAGTGGGAATCACTCGGTGAAAAATGCGAATCACGTCCTCAGGCGTGGCGTTCGTCGCGATGTCCCAGTCGTGCGCCTTTTTTCCCATGATTGTGTCGCGAAGCGCGCCGCCTACGAGATACGCCTCGAAGCGCGCCGCCTCGAAAATCGAATTCATTTTCTTGAGTTCCAAAGGAACGCTGATTCTTTCCATTTGTGATAAAATTATAAAGGAAAATCCTTTTTTCGTCAACGTGCGATATTTTCGGGGTTTCGACAAACTCAAGTGCCGCGCTGTACATCTTGATTTTTGCGAAATTGAGTGATATGATTTTTATCGCAATGTCAGATTATGAAATGAAATCGCAAAAGCAAAAAGAATCGCAAGGCGCATTTTCGCCGCGCGCCATAAATCGAAAATTATCGCAAGCGAAAAAGTCGCCGCTTCATGCGGTCATTTTCACGGGCGGTGAATTTCCTGCGCCTGAAAAGACGAATGAATTTTGGGAAAGCCCGCTTGTTTTCGGCGAAGCGCGAATGCCTGATTTCGTCGTGGCTGCGGATTCTGGAATCGAGGCTTTGCGCGTCTACGATGACTATTTTTCCCGCGCGGACATGGATTTTCGCAAGGCGGAAAACTTTCGTCCGAAAATCGACTTTTCGCCGGACTTGATTTTGGGCGACTTTGACTCGGTTTCCGATCCGAAGATTTTATCGCAATATCCCGATGAAATCATAGAAAAGTCGCCCGCGTACAAGGACTTGACCGACACGGAACTTGCGATAAACGCAGTGCGTTCCCGCTTCGGCGACGCTTTCATAACGCTCGTCGGAGGCGCGGGCGGAAGGGCAGATCATTTCCTCGGAATCTTCGACCTTTTCGGCGGAAAGCATTCGCCAGACGCATGGCTTTGCGGCGAGCAAGTCCTTTTGAACGCGAAGCGGCGGAAATTTTTCGTGGAAAACCTTGACGCGGGAAGTCCAATTTCCGTGGCGCGCGCATCGCGGCAATTCCGAGGCGGCAAAATCATCACGCGCGGTCTTGAATGGGAAAGCGGCGTTTTCAGGAAGCGCGGAATGCCGAGCATCAGCAATACGATTTCGCTTGAATGTTTCAAGGAAAAGCGTCCTGTGGAATTTTGTTTCAAGCGAGGCGCGTTCGTCCTAATTCTGCCGATTTCTGCGAAGATTTCAATTGATAAATGATAATTATCATTACCCGCTATCTATTACTCATTACCTAACTATTCGCTATTAACTCTTAACTATTGAAACCCTGCGCTCAATGCGAGTATTCCTCTTGCGATGATTACGCTTGCCGCCGAAAGCGCGATGCAAAAAACGTAGAAAACCAAAAAGACGACTTTCGTCCACGAAAAGAATTTTGAAAAAACGCTGTCCAAAATTGTCACGACAATCGACGCGACCGAAAAGAAAAAAAGCGTCACGGCGACGGACATCGCTTCGCGCAAAATGAATGCCTGGCTCGAATCCAAAAAACGCTGGAAATTTCCCGCCACGTAGAGCAGCGCAGACGAAAGCAAAAGCAAAAACGAAAAAAGCGTCATGCGAAAAAGAATTCTCTGCATGAGGTAAACGAACGGCGCGAATCTTATCCTGAAAACTTTTGGCTTCATCGTATTGAAAATATTTCCTTTTTTCATTAAAATATAACAGAGGATTACTTTTCTTTCAAGGTTTTTATGGGGGAATTTCATGAAAAAGAGCACTTCGTTTTTTCTGTGCCTGATAATTTTGCTGGCGGCGGGCGGCTTCGCGTTTTATGTGGGCTGGTCCCAATTCAAAGTCGAGCCGGGAAGTGTCGGAATCTTGGTCTCAAAGACTGGCGGGACGAATCCCGCTCCGATTACGAACGACCGCTTTTCTTGGAACTGGGAATTCCTGATTCCCACAAACGCCACGCTCTTGACTTTTTCGCCCGAGCCTTATGCCTTTGAAAAGGTCGTGGGCGGGGTCTTGCCGAGCGGAAAGGAATACGAGAAAGTATATGGAGGGGCGGCGGACTTTTCCTATTCGTTCGTGTTTTCGGTCACGCTCAAATGCACGGCAGAACAAATCGCAAACCTCGTCGCCGCGAAGGAAATCTCAAGCCAAGCCGACTTGGAAAGGCTTCTCGAGCGCAATGCGGGCGCGGCATGCGCCGCAGCCTCGAATGCCGCGATTGTCGCTTTGGAAAATGGAGAGGCCGCTTCCGTCGAGGGCGCGAAAAAAATCATGGAAGACGCGGCGCGGGGCGGCGTGAAAAACTGCTCGCTTGAGTCCCTTGAAATCGTATCGCATTCTTTTCCCGACATCGCCCTTTACAAAAGCGCGAAGGCTTCCTACGGAGACTTCGTGAAGAAAATCGAGGAGTCGATTTCCGAAGAGGCGAGACGCGCGGCGGAAGAAAACGCGCAGATTTCTACCGCGATAAAGAAAATGGAAATTCTCGGAGAAACGCTAAAAAAATATCCTGAACTTTCCGACATTATCAAAAATTCCAATGACGTTTCCAAGACTTTGGAGACGATAAATTCGATGCAGTGATATTTGGGAAGGGCAATTTCGCGCGCACAAACGGCGCGGCGGTCATCAACTTAAAGTCAATTTAGGGAGTAAAAATTGGAAAAAAGGATTTGCGCGATTCGCGGCGCGACAAGGGCGGAAAATTCAAGGGAGTCGATTTTACAAAGCGTCGAGTCGCTTTGCAGGGAAATCTTCGAAAAGAACAAGGTCGCTTCCGAGGACTTGGTTTCGATACTGTTCACGCAGACTCGCGACCTCGACGAGCTAAACCCATGCTACGCGCTTCGACACGGCGACGTGGGAATCGACGTTTCGCGCGTCGCGCTCTTTTCGACGAACGAGCTTGAGATAAAGGGAATGCTTTCGCGGACGATTCGCTTGATGGTCACGGCGTACCTTCCATCGGATTCGGAAATTTTTCATGTCTACACAAACGGCGCGGAAGTCTTGCGCCCGGATTTCGCCAAATGAACATATGGATGGCAGCCCGCGAGTATTCGGGCATAGCGGAGTCAGGCGGAGTGAAGAACGTCGTTCGCTCCCTGTCGGAAAGCCTTGTAAGATTGGGACACGAAGTCGTCTGCTTCGTTCCGTTCTACGGATGCGCGGAAACAGAATGCCTTTCTCATTTTTCGCGCGGAGAGTCTTCCGCGAAAATATCATGCGCGGGAAAGGATTTCTGCGTGGATTTTTCGCGCGGAACTTTTGACGGCGTGAAAATCGTCTTGGTGGGCGCAGAATGTTTTTCGGAAAAACAGAACGTCTACACGTACTGCGCGGCGGACGCGCAAAGGTTTCCCGAAAAGAAAGTCGGGGAGGGCTACGCCGACAACCACTTGATGAACACTCTTTTCCAAAAGGCGATCCTGGCTTATGGTGAGGAAGTCTGCGCGGAGGGCGACTCGCCCGACATAATCCATTGCCATGACGCGTGCGTCGCCGCGCTTCCCGCAATCATAAAGCATTTCAAAAAGAAGCATTTTTCCGCCACGAAATTCGTCGTGTCAATCCATAACGCGGGGCCTTTCTATCACCATGAATTCGCGAGCATCGCCGAGGCGAAATCCTATACGGGCTTGCCGGAAACAGACCTCGAACGCGCCACGAACTCTGGACGCGTCGAACCGTATTTGCTTGCCGAAGAAAGCGCGGTTCTTTCCACGGTCTCGCCGTGGTACGCCGAAGAGCTTTTGGACGCTGACAATTTCGACACCGACGGGCTTTCTCGGATTTTCGCCGAGCGCAAAACGCGCATTGTCGGCATCACGAACGGATTCGACTCATCGCGATACAGTCCCGAAGACACTTCGGTTTCCACTTTGCCGTTCGCGTTTTCATCCGAAAGCCTTGACTTGGAAGGAAAATTTCAGACGCGCGAATTCTTCTTGAAAAGCATCTATTCGGAATTTTCCGAGGAAAACAAAAGCCGATGGAACTCGCTTGAGCGCAGCGGATTCTTGGACGGCAAGGGAAAAATCTATTTTTGCTACCATGGACGGCTCGTCCGACAAAAGGGAATCCTCGTGCTACTGAAGGCGGCTAGGGAAGTGCTTGAAAAAAACAGCGGGGTGCGTTTCATCATAAACGGACAGGGCGAGGAATCGCTCCATGAAATGTGTCGCTCGTTCGCGCAGGAAAACCGAGGTCGCGTGGTGTTTTTCTACGGCTACGAAAAGTCCGCGAGCCGCCTTTTTACGGCGAGCGCGGATTTCGCAGTCTTGCCGAGCGAATTCGAGCCTTGCGGTACGGAAGACTTCATCGCGCAGATTTTCGCCACGATTCCGGTGGCGCACGCTACCGGCGGATTAAAGAAAATCATCGACGGAAAGACGGGCTTTCTGTACAAGCCGAACGACGCGGACACTTTGGCACAGACGCTCCTGCGCCTCGCGCGGGAAAAGGACGAGTCGCCGGAAAAATTCCGCTCGATAATCCAAGAGGCGGCGCGGCATGTGAAGACGCGATATTCGTGGGAATCGGTGGCGCGGGAATATGAGAGGCTTTACACGGAGTGATGGGCGTGGATGACTGTCGAGACGGGTGTCATAGACTATTCACACGCTCCCATCCTACTGAAGAATTCCTACAATTTCCTTGTGTCCTCTCCATAAACAATGACAAAAATTATTTCACATTCCATCACCTTATATCTGCGTCCATCTGTGTCAAATTGCCTTTTACGAATTTTCATTTTTTTTCATTTGCCGCTTGACATTTTTTTGCAAAAACAGTAGAATGTTCCTCACATCAAGCGTACAAAGTTTGCTGCTTTAGCTCAGCTGGTAGAGCACGTGATTTGTAATCTCGG
>JAAGKN010000214.1_pt1 | contig 58918 bp, 38 predicted proteins | sample 6206371 | NCBI WGS metagenome assembly JAAGKN01 (sample SAMN11533720, study PRJNA540317) | gut metagenome | isolation source: fecal pellets from male and female animal of same cohort | host: Peromyscus leucopus | place: USA:CA | collected 2017 | reverse complement strand
TATCCCTGTTTTTTGAATCCGCTATCCTTTTCATACAATCAAAGCAACCTACCCTATCTTGCTTATTTTCTTCAACTTCTCATTATCTATAATTTTAATTTTCCGCCCGTCAATAGCGATCAGTTTCTCCGCCGCAAACGCAGACAATGTGCGTATAGCATTTGACGTCGTCATATTCGACAAGCTGGCAAGGTCCTCCCTCGACAGATATATAGACAATGTAGCTCCATCCTCCTCCAGTCCATAACAATCTACGAGAAACAACAGTGCTTCCGCCAATCGACCTCGTATATGCTTCTGGGTAAGGTTGACAGTCCTTTGATCAGATATACCAAGATCTATAGACAACTGTCTTACAAAAAACATTGCCAACTTTATATTTGTCTCCATCCATTTGCACACAATATCCATCGGAAGTTTACAAATCACAGTAGATTCAAACGTGGCAGCAGCCGTAATATAGTTCTGATTAGCGAAATATGCTCTATAACCGAAAAACTCGACAGGCCTTATCACTCGTATGATCTGAGTCCTCCCACCAACACCGTCTTTGTAAACTTTTACCTTGCCACTTATAAGACACAATAAGTACTGAGGAACATCACCTTCCTTATATATATCCTCATTCTTCTTGAATCTTTGTATCGACAGATTCTTTTGCAACTCATCCTTTTGCTCGTCTGTAAGCAAACGAGCAATAACATCGAGATGACACATTATTTCCGATAGTGCTAAAGAATCTCTTTTTACCATTTCCCAATTTTTATAAAACTTCTACAAAGTTACGCTTATCTACTAAAATCAGCAAAACACTAAGGGAGTTTTTCTGCTTTTAAACATATTTTTTGTATCCAAAGCAAAAATAAATGGAGTTTTCTTAACAAAAATCATTATTCAATTGCTCACAAATCAGAAAATACCTATATTTGGAGTTAAATAATGACATACAGTCATATTTGATAATTTGACAAAAAGCAATTAATACCTTAAAATACAACTATGAGTTATTTACGTTTTGACAAAACCCTGATGACAAACTTGCAAGAAGCTCTTCCAAAAGAGATTCTCCGCACCAATAAGTCAGGTGCGTATTCATGTTCATCTATTGTAGACTGTAATACGCGTAAATACCACGGTTTATTAGTTGTTCCGGTTCCAGAACTTGATGACAACAACCATGTACTCCTCTCTTCGCTTGATGAAACAGTAATTCAGCATGGGGCAGAGTTCAATCTGGGTCTTCACAAGTATTCTGGAGGATCATTCAGTCCGAACGGACACAAATATATCCGTGAGTGTGAATGGGATAAACTTCCGACAACAATATACAGGGTCGGCGGTGTTGTTCTGAAGAAGGAAAAAGTATTCCAGCATTTTGAAAACCGTATACTGATACGCTACACTCTTCTTGATGCACATTCTGTCACGACATTAAGGCTCCGCCCTTTCCTTGCATTCAGAAGTGTATGCCAATGTACACATGAGAACGGAGCTGTCAACTATGACTATCAAACTGTTGACAACGGAATAAAGACATGCATGTATGAAGGATATCCGGAACTCTACATGCAGCTAAACAAAAAATCGGAATTCAACTACTGCCCGAACTGGTATCGCGGAATAGAATACCCTAAAGAACAAGAGCTGGGATACGATTATACAGAAGACCTCTATGTTCCGGGATACTTTGAGTTTGAAATAAAGAAAGGAGAAAGCATTGTATTCTCTGCAGGCATTGAAGAACTATCAACTCGCTCCCTGAAGAAATTATTCGATACAGAATATAATGTACACGTGTCACGCGACAGTTTCCACTCTTGTCTTGTCAATGCTGCACATCAGTTCCATTATGAGAAAAACAATGAAAATTACATCATAGCCGGCTATCCTTGGTTCAAATGCCGTGCACGAGATATGTTCATTTCATTGCCGGGACTTACTCTCGCCATAGATGAGGTCGATTATTTCGAAAAAGCTATGGTCACAGCAGAAAAAGCTATCAATAATTTTATTGCAGGTGAAAAATCCGACATAAACATCTATGAGATGGAACATCCGGATGTATTGCTTTGGGCTGTATGGTGTATACAGCAGTATGCACGCATCGTATCCCGTGACGAAGCTTACAAAAAATACGGACATATCGTGAACAAAATTGTTGATTTCATCAAATCCGGCAAACACCAGAACTTGTTCTTGCACGACAATGGACTGCTGTATGCAAACGGACGCGAGAAAGCCATCACATGGATGAACTCAACAATAAACGGCTATCCGGTAGTTCCTCGTTCGGGATATATTGTGGAATTTAACGCATTATGGTATAATGCTCTTGTGTTCAATTCACAAATACTTGAAAATGCAGGACATGGTGAGAGCGCAGGCGAATATGCCAGCCTTGCAGAAATCACAGGCAAGTCATTTAAAGAAACATTCCTTAATGAACACGGCTACCTCCTTGACTATATTGACGGAAATTATATCTCATGGAGCGTACGCCCGAATATGCTGATAGCCTCATCACTTGAAAACACTCCACTCAGCATACAAGAGCGTAAACGTATATTCGACATTTGTACAAAAGAACTTCTCACTCCAAAAGGAATACGCTCATTATCGCCAAAAAGCGGCGGCTACAATCCTATTTATGAAGGAGGACAGATGCAGCGTGACGCAGCATACCATCAGGGAACTGTATGGCCGTGGCTTTCAGGTTTCTATCTTGAAACATGCATGAAAATATATAAGCGTAGTGGATTATCATTCGTAGACCGACATTTTGTCGGACTTGAAGAAGAAATGTTCTATCACTGCATAGGAACACTGCCGGAATTATTCGACGGCAACCCTCCTTTCCACGGACGCGGAGCATTGTCATTTGCAATGAATGTGGCTGAAATACTTCGTGTAAACAAGATTCTCAGTAAATTCTATAATTACTAAAAAGAAGTAGAAGAATATGAAAGTTCTAATGTTCGGGTGGGAATTTCCACCAAAAATATATGGAGGTCTTGCTGTCGCTTCTTATGGAATAACTAAAGGATTAAGCCTGCAAAATGATATTGAGACTATTTTCTGTATGCCTAAACCATGTGGCGAGGAAGAGAAGTTCTTGAAAATCGTAGGCATGAACCAAGTTCCTATTGTATGGCGTGACGTTGATTACAACTATGTCAAGTCACGTATTCCTCACATGACACCGGAAGAATATTACCGCTATCGCGATCATATATATGCGGATTTCTCATACATGAATGTAAACGATATGGGATGCATGGAATTTGCCGGCGGATATCCTCAAAACCTGCACGATGAAATCAACAACTTTTCCATCATCGCAGGTGTAGTGGCACGTGCAGAACAATTCGACATAATCCATGCACACGACTGGCTGACTTATCCGGCAGGAGTACATGCCAAAATGGTCAGCGGAAAACCACTCTGCATACATGTACATGCCACAGACTTCGATCGCTCAAGAGGAAAAGTAAATCCAACCGTATACTCTATAGAAAAAAACGGTATGGACCATGCAGACTGCATCATGTGCGTATCTGAACTGACCCGGCGCACAGTTATCAATGAATATCACCAGAACCCGGCTAAGGTATTCGCCATGCATAATGCAGTATATCCTTTGTCGCAAGAATGTCAAGATATTCCGCGTCCAGACCATTCAAAAGAGAAGATCGTAACATTCCTCGGACGTATAACTATGCAGAAAGGTCCGGAATACTTTGTTGAAGCTGCCGATCTGGTGTTAAAACGCACACGCAACATCCGTTTCTGCATGGCAGGTTCAGGAGATATGATGAATGCAATGATTCGATTGGTTGCAGAACGTGGCATAGCAGACAGATTCCACTTCCCCGGATTCATGCGAGGCAAACAGGTGTATGAATGCTATAAGAACAGTGATGTGTTCATCATGCCTTCTGTAAGCGAACCGTTCGGTATAGCTCCACTCGAAGCTATGCAGTGCGGAACACCGTCCATCATTTCCAAACAATCGGGCTGTGCTGAAATTCTGGACAAATGTATAAAGACAGACTATTGGGATATACATGCCATGGCAGATGCAATATATTCGATATGTACCAACCCGGCACTTTTCAAATACCTGCAAGAAGAAGGAAAGAAGGAAGTAGACGGAATTACCTGGGAAAAAGTCGGACAACGTATACGCAGGCTTTATGACCAGACAATAGAGAACTACAACAAATAAAACAATAACAATAATCGTCTTGTGATACGAAATCTACATGAATCAAATATCACCAAACGAATAATAGCAAATCAAGGTTATGAAAACTATATGCCTTTATTTTGAAATTCATCAAATTATACATCTCAAACGTTATCGTTTTTTCGATATTGGCCGTGACCATTATTATTATGACGACTATGAAAATGAACGTTCTATCAATGATATAGCGGAAAGAAGTTATGTGCCAGCTCTTCGTACACTCATTGATATGGCAAAAGAAAACAAAGGCTACTTTAAGGTAGCATTGTCATTATCCGGTGTAGGACTGGAGCAATTGGAATTTCATGCCCCTCAAGTAATCGACCTATTGCAGGAACTGAATGACACAGGATGTGTTGAATTTCTGTGCGAACCATATTCTCACGGTCTTGCCTCTCTTGCCAACGAAGAGAGTTTCCGAGACGAATGTATGCGCATGAAAAACAAGATCAAAGAATTGTTCGGACAGTCACCTAAGGTATTCCGCAACTCATCACTTATCTACTCGGATGAAATTGGAGCACAAGTGGCAGCTATGGGATTCAAAGGAATGCTCACAGAAGGAGCAAAACATGTACTAGGATGGAAGTCTCCGCATTTCATTTATAACTGCGCACTGAATCCGGATCTGAAACTTCTTCTGCGTGATTATAAGTTCTCGGATGATATAAGTTTGCGATTCAACAATTCAGACTGGAATGAATACCCTCTGTTTGCAGATACCTACATGAACTGGATTGCAGGTCTACCAGAAGAAGAGCAAGTCATAAATATTTTTATGGAGCTTTGCGCACTTGGAATATTCCAACCTCTAAGCTCTAATATTCTCGAATTCTTACGAGCTTTGCCAAAATGTGCACAGGAACGGGGAATAACTTTCTCTACTCCGTCAGAACTCTGCACTAAAGGAAAATCTGTAGGAAGTCTGGAAATCCCTTACAACGTATCTTGGGTTGACGAAGAAAGAGATACAAGCTGCTGGCTTGGAAATATCATGCAACGTGAGGCTTTTGACAAACTATATAGTGTAGCAGACCGTGTACGTATATGCACAGACCGACGCATCAAGCAGGACTGGGATTATCTTCAGGCATCCAACAACTTCCGCTTCATGACAACTAAACAGAACAGCGTGAACATCAACCGAGGTATATATGATAGTCCGTATGATGCTTTTACCAATTACATGAACATACTCGGAGACTTCATCTCTCGTGTTAACAGCTTATATCCGGTTGACATGGACAATGAAGAGCTTAATTCACTCCTCACTACCATCAAGAATCAAGGTGAAGAGATTGAAATCAAGGACAAGGAAATTGCAAAACTTCAAAAAAAATTAGAAAAGCTGAATGCTGCATCTAATGAAGGAGAAGTGAAATCTCCGGCAAAAAAGAAAGCCACAAGAAAGACTTCTACCAAGAAGGACTAGTAGCCACCATATAAAAACTAATGCTCTGTAAACAAAAGAGCTATTCAGAATACTTGAATCCGGCAGACTCTATGAGTTTGTCGGATTTAATTTAATCAGAAAAACAATGAAAATTATATTAATTACTCATCCTTCATTCTTGCCGGAAGAAGCGGAAATCATCAATTCGCTATTTGATGCAGGATTGGATATACTCCACTTCAGGAAACCCGATTCCAAGTCCGACCAGTGCGAACAATTACTCAGACAGATAAACAGACAATGGTATAACAGGATTGTTGTCCATGATCATTTTTATCTCAAAACAAAATATAACCTCAAGGGTATACATTTAAATAGCCGCCATCCAGACATTCCAGATGGTTACACAGGACATATAAGTCGTTCATGTCATAGCATAGAAGAATTAGAAATATGGAAAAACAAGTGCGACTATGTATTTCTCAGCCCAATCTTCAACAGCATATCCAAGAAAGGATACATGTCAGGTTTTCCTGAACAACATATCACAAACGCACAACAAAAAGGAATTATCGACAACAAAGTTATGGCGCTTGGAGGCATTGATATAACTAATATACCTCAAATCAAATCATACGGATTTGGAGGAGCTGTCATTATGGGAGGACTATGGAGATTATTCGACAATACTACCCCCAAAGAAGTCTATATGGCTGTAGATTACTTAAAAAAATGTATAAAGCTGTAGATTAAAAGTATAAAAGTTCATGTCATATCTTCAAGAATTGTTAACTTTGCAACCGTTTATTAAAGCACAATTAAAAAACAAATGAGCGAAAGTAAACCGTTTAAGGTATTTTCAGGTACAAAATCAAGATATTTGGCAGAAAGAATATGCCAAAGCTTGGGTTGTCCGCTTGGCAATATGATAATAACACACTTTGCCGACGGCGAGTTTGCAGTTTCTTTTGAAGAATCCATCCGAGGTCAGGATGTATTTCTTGTCCAGTCCACATTTCCAAACAGCGACAACTTGATGGAGTTGCTGCTAATGGTAGATGCCGCCAAACGAGCTTCTGCACGTAGCATCATAGCAGTATGTCCGTATTTCGGTTGGGCACGTCAAGATCGTAAAGACAAGCCGAGAGTTAGCATCGGCGCAAAACTTGTGGCAGATTTATTAAGTGTAGCAGGAATTGATCGTCTGATAACAATGGACTTGCACGCAGACCAGATTCAGGGATTCTTTAATGTACCTGTAGATCATCTTTACGGTTCACTTGTATCTATACCATATATCGAGTCTCTCCATCTTGACAACCTTGTCATTGCCACTCCGGACGTAGGCGGTTCAAAACGCGCCAGCCTATACAGCAAGAAGCTTGGGGTGCCTCTTGTACTTTGTAACAAAACAAGAGAAAGAGCAAATGTGGTCAGCAGCATACAAATCATCGGTGACGTGAAAGACAAAAATGTCATTTTGGTCGATGACATGGTAGATACTGCAGGAACAATAACAAAGGCTGCAGATGAAATGATAAAAGCAGGAGCCAAAAGTGTACGTGCTGTAGCAACCCACTGTGTGATGAGTGAACCTGCAAGCGATCGAGTACAAAACTCATCTCTTGTAGAGATTGTTTTTTCAGACAGTATTCCTTATACTCAGAAATGCGCAAAAGTAAAACAATTATCTGTGGCAGAAATGTTTGCAAAAGCCATTCATTGTGTAGAGTGCAACGAATCTGTCAGTTCGCAGTTTGATTTCTAAAAAAAAGAATAAGCAATGAAAGGTTTTCGGTAAATCGAAAACCTTTCATTGTTTTATTTGTTTATATTCACAGTATAAATCTCAATTATAAAATTATGAACAAATTTTCAATGCTAATGCTTGCCGCTGCAGCATTATCCGCTACAGCTTGCAACAACAAATCCCAAAGTAATAATACCTCTGCAGAAAGTCCTGCAACAGGAATAGAAAAGACAAAAGAAATAACAGAAGAGGATACATCAACTAATGGAATTGCAATAGGTTCTACATACAAAGACTTTACACTAAGAACTCCGGAAGGGGAAGAAAAGTCACTGTCTGAACTAATGCAAGGACACAAATTAACCCTTGTGGATTTCTGGGCAAGCTGGTGTGGACCATGTCGCCAAGAAATGCCCAATGTAGTTGCTGTATATGAAGAATTCAAGCCACTTGGTTTAGAAATAATAGGTGTGTCTTTTGACAACGATCTTGAAAGCTGGAAATCAGCAATAGAAAAGCTGAATATAACATGGCCTCAAGTATCAGACCTCAACGGATGGGATAATGCTGCCGGACGTCTCTACGATGTCAATTCAATACCTTGCACTATGCTTATCAATGACAAAGGTATAATTGTGGCTAAAGACTTGCGTGGAAACGATTTACGCGAAAAGATTGCAGAATTTATAAAGTAAATCAGATTTATAGTCTCACATAAAAAAAGAATGAGGAGAATGGCATCATGTGTATTCTCCTCATTCTTTTTTCTATGATCACAATGCGGCTCTTTTTATAGCCTTGCAATACTTTCTTTCAAAGCAGCAATCTTCGTTTCTGCATCACTCTGCTTTTTGCGTTCAAGTTCAACAACCTGTGCCGGAGCATGAGCCACAAACTTTTCATTCTGCAATTTTTTCTTCACCCCTATCAAAAAGCCTTCAAGATGTGCCAACTCTGCCTCCATTTTTTTCAGTTCCGCATCTTTATCGATAAGTGAGCCAAGAGGTACTGCAACTTCAGTTGTACCCACCATAAATGCGGAAGAACCGTCACCCTTCTGCTCCACAATATTTACTTCTGACAAATTAGCCATCTTCACCATCAGGGAAACCAAATTTCCGACAGGGTTCTCTCCTACTACTTCCAGCGAAAGCAGTTCCTTTGGTGCTATATTTTTCTGATTACGGACAGCGCGTACATTTGCCACTATATTTTTCATCACCTCCACGTCAGCAATAAGAGTCTTTTCAACCTCACTCATAGCAGCAAGTTCCAACCGTTCAGTCATGATACTCTCCCCATCCGTTCTTTCATAGATATTCTGCCAGATTTCTTCTGTTATGAACGGCATAAACGGATGTATAATCTTCATCAGAATATCAAAAAAGCGCAGTGTATCTGAATAGGTAGCCTTATCTATTGGTTTCATATATGCAGGCTTCACCATCTCAAGGTACCAACCTGAAAATTCATCAGTAAACAGTTTGAATACAGACATCAAAGCCTCACTCAAACGATATTTAGAGAAGAGATCTTCAATTTCAACAACTGCTTCCTTTATTTTTGCATCAAACCATTCAACAGCCATTTTAGAACTTTCTGGCTGCTGTTCATCAGCAACTTCCCATCCCTTTACGAGACGGAACGCATTCCATATCTTGTTACAGAATCCCAATCCTTGTTTGCACAAAGACTCGTCAAATAATATGTCATTGCCTGCAGGAGCAGCAAGCAACATACCCATACGCACTCCATCAGCTCCATATTGGTCAATCAGCAACAGGGGATCCGGTGAATTTCCAAGTTGTTTTGACATCTTGCGTCCAAGATTATCACGGACAATACCTGTAAAATACACATTACGGAACGGCATCTTACCTTGATATTCATAGCCAGCCATAATCATTCGAGCCACCCAGAAGAAAATAATATCCGGTCCGGTAACCAAATCGCATGTAGGATAATAATAGTCCAATTCTTCATTACCCGGATTATTTATTCCGTCAAACAAGCTGATAGGCCACAACCATGAAGAGAACCATGTATCAAGCGCATCCTCTTCCTGACGCAAATCCGCCTCTGTAAGATTTGTATCTCCTGTCTGTTCTTTCGCAAGACGCAAAGCCTCCTCTATCGTCTCGGCAACCACAAATCCTCCTTGCGGCAAATAGTATGCCGGAATACGGTGTCCCCACCACAACTGACGGCTTATACACCAATCCTTGATATTTTCAAGCCAGTTCTTGTAAGTGACCTTATATTTTGCCGGATAGAACTTAATCTCATCATTCATAACCGGCGGTAAAGCCAAATCTGCAAAGTGCTGCATGGAAATAAACCACTGCATGGAAAGCTTTGGTTCGATAGGCACACCTGTACGCTCTGAGCATCCAACCTTATTTGTATAATCCTCTACCTTTTCAAGCAATCCTGCATCAGCAAGATCCTTCTCAATCTGTTTTCTGACATCAAAACGGTCCATACCGACATACATTCCGGCAGCTTCAGACAATGTTCCGTTGTCATTGAATATGTCAATACTTTCCAGATTATGCTTGTCACCAAGCATATAGTCATTAACATCATGTGCAGGAGTTACCTTCAGACATCCGGTACCAAACTCCACATCCACATAATCATCTTCTATCACCGGAATCACACGGTTTACAAGCGGGACAATGACTTTCTTGCCAGAGAGCCACCGGTTTTTCGGGTCCGCCGGATTAATACACATAGCTGTATCACCCATTATTGTTTCCGGACGAGTAGTAGCTACTACGGCATAACATTTCCCATTATCATCCTTATGTACAACACATCCCTCCGGTGCATTATCTGCATCACATTCTCCCTCTACATAATATCTGAGATAATAAAGTTTAGAATGTTCTTCTTTATAAACAACTTCTTCATCACTAAGTGCAGTCATTGCCTTAGGGTCCCAGTTTACCATCCTTACACCACGATAGATGAGCCCCTTACGATAAAGGTCCACAAAGACTTTTATGACGCTCTTTGAACGTACTTCGTCCATTGTAAATGCAGTTCTGTCCCAATCGCAGCTGGCACCCAGACGACGTAACTGTTTCAAAATAATGCCTCCATGCTCTTCTGTCCATTCCCATGCATATTTCAGAAATTCATCACGAGTAAGATCATTTTTCTTTATTCCCTTTTCTGCAAGTCTGTTTACCACTTTAGCTTCTGTTGCAATCGAAGCATGATCTGTACCTGGCACCCAACAAGCATTCTTTCCATTCATTCTCGCTTTTCTTACAAGAATATCCTGAATTGTCTCATTGAGCATATGTCCCATGTGCAAGACTCCCGTCACGTTTGGTGGCGGAATAACAATTGTATAAGGTTCACGGCCATCAGGCTTAGAACTGAAAAGCTTGTGGTCCATCCAATATTGATACCACTTTCCCTCTACATTCAGCGGAGTGTATTTACTTGCTAATTCCATGTTTTACTTATGTTTTCGTCTTGATAATTCAAATTTCATATATAATAGAAAATTGTTGCAAAGATACATATTATAGCAATCGAAAACAAATATTATTAAAGTTTACCCTATAACAAAAAAAAGGAATACCACTCCTTCGAAGGTATTCCTTTTTGCATTATGCCATATATTATCAAGCAACAGACTTTGGACGCTTATGTGCCGATTTATTTTTCATTTTTCTTATCCACAAATAATAACCGGTCAAAGGCAATGTAGCTCCCAGCAAAGCAGCAAGAAAAGCCAGCACACGTGTAAACATGCCTCCCCAGCTGCCCACATGCAGAGTATAAACCATACTGCGTACCTTTGCTGATTTGTCTTCTTCCGCATAAGGTTTAGATCCTGTGATTTCTCCGCTTTGCGCATCAAAATCAAAACGATCACCAGAACGCAGACTGTTACGTCCTTCCGGAACAACACTTGCAGAGCCATCGGAAAGTGTTATCTGACGATATCCTGGATAAGCCTGTGCGAGATTCTCATAAACCTCCTGCCAATGTAAAAACGGAGATGAAGCAGTATCATGTTCAGCATGTCGTCTACCCCATCCTCTTCTTGCGCCTTCACCATATTCGGCATCTTGACTTCTCCTGTGACGGAAAGCAGTATTGAAATCATCATCAGTTGAAGAAGCATCAACATGTCGTCCTGCATACCCTACAGTGTCACCTTCTTGACGATGACTATGCCTGCCTCTCCTTCCCTCTCCTCTGTGTCCTCGATTTCCATATTCTCCCCTCTCATGTGGATAGTCAGCAGCTTCAACAGAAGCTGTCCGTTCACCATCAGTCGAATCATTCTGTTCCATATCAGCAACGTTTCCTCTTCGGCCATATTTATTTTCTGCCGATTCACCAGAAGCATGATAGCCCTTGCCCCGGTTTTCACTTCCGGATCCACCATGTCCACCGTAAGCATTAGCACCAGCTTCCACTCCAAACATGCCATAAAATCCACTACGATACCATGAGAATGACCATGTAAGTCCGGTAAGGGCAAAAGCCAACAGGAAAATAGTAGCATAAATACCACCGCCTACATGAAGATCATGCCAAAAACGCGGCCATCCTTTTGTAACACAAATTACAAGACTTTTCTTCAATGGCTTATGCTTATTAGTAAGCCACATCAAAATACCTGTAATCAATATAATAACAAGCATTAATGTACTGACTCCTACAAGCAATTTACCTAATGAAACACCATCACCATGACCTGAGGCGCCCATCATCCAACGATGCAAATGAAACATGACATCATAAAACGGAAGACGTTCACTACGCCCCTTCACCTCACCTGTATACGGATCGACATATACAGAGGCACGACGAGGTTTTGAAAGACTCACCTGCCATGTACGTTTAGTGTCAGGAGATATAGTAATTCCCGTAGCAGAAACAGTATCAGGAAGTGTTGCACTGACCTTATCCATCAGCTCTTCCAACGGCAATGTTTTTTCCTTCACTTCCTCTACAAAATAAAGTTCAGGAAGACACATTTCGGTGATTTCCTTTTCGAAAACCAACATGGCTCCCGAAAAGCAAATCAATGTAATAAAAACACCAAACGGCACAGACAGCCATAGATGTATCTTACGAAATACCTTTTTCATTCGTCAATTGTGTATTAAACAAGAATATTATTTAGACCTCAGCCTTCCTACTCCAACAATTTCGTCTGAAGTAACCTTCAAGCCAGCAGTCGCAGTGGCAGTCTTTGGATCTATCTTATAAATTGTAGGCGACTCGCCATCTGTAGTCACGACAGTTGTATAACACATGCCATTTTCATTATATGGTTCTTTACTGAAAGATGAAATAACATCTGGATCAGGCAATCCCGTCACATAGGTAAATTTGCGGTCCTCACCTTTATAGATCGCCAAACGAGTCACTCCTGTACCACGGATATTCAAGCCTTGAGTATACATCTGCAAAAGGAAATAGTCTTCAGTAATATGCCAGCAACGATAAATAGGATTGCCTTCAGAAGCTTTTTCAATATCAAAGAATTCATAAGTGTCATCAAATTCTTCTGCTCCAGCCTTGATACGCATTACACCCGAATTATGGCATGTTTTCAGGCGGCTATCTTCATTGATTTTAGCATAAGAAGGAGAGAACACATATACATCTCCATTATCTGCAGCCCATATTGTCTGATAATATGCAGAACGCATACGTCCGGATGCATAACTCATCTGATTTGTATGTACAATTTTAGGGTTTGTAAATGTCTCATCATCATATATTGCAATCCAACACTCATTAGGATACTGTGTTCCTGGCAATGTACCAGATGTGAACATTCCACCACCTGTTCCACCATCAGCAGCTTCAATCAAATCTTCATTTCCCTCAAGAACACCTCCAGCAGCAACACCATAAGGCGAACAACCGATAGGAACAACTGCCGTATAGATTTTGCCATTTGCTTCCAAGATTCCAGAGAAGGTCACATATTCTTTGTTACCCAAGAAATCCTCTGCCATGATGCTCCGTGTACGCAAGTTTTCTTCTTCCACATCAATTATCGAGAAATTAATGCCGTAGGCAGCATTACCATATTGGTCTTTCTCATCTGTAACAGAGCTGGCTGCTGCAATAATTTTTGTACCAAATATTCCCTCAGTAGTAAAATTTTTGATATTATATTCTTTTGTACGTGCCTGAATCTTTCCGTTGTCATCCAGGTAGAAAGCTGCAGTTGTTCCAGCAGAACCTCTATTATAAGCCAAGCGGTAAACATACTTGTCCTTATAGAACATCCAAGTTGCAGCTTGAGCATAATCTGTTTCATACCCATTTTCACGCACAGATACAGTACCTTCATCCAATGATTCTGCTGTAACAACATAAGAGGCTGTTCCGTTTCTGCTTTCTGCATTTCCAATAACCACATAAGTATCAGAAGCGGGCTGTCCTCCATCATTCTCATCATCACTGCATGATGTATCAGAAGCGGGTTGTCTTCCATCACTCTCATCATCACTGCATGATACAAGTGTTGTACATGCAGTAAGGGCTACAAGACCCAACAAATAAAATTTCATAATTGTTTTTGTTTTGTTTAGTTAATTATTTTGTATTTCTATTCACTTCCCTTTCATTAAAGAACATCAATGTCTGCGTCCACTTCCATGTTGACGCATACCTTTACTTCCTCTATGGCTATCACCAAACATCACACGTATTTTGCCATAAAAAGCCCGTCCCGGTTTCTGAAGACTGAAGTTATCATAAAGCTTCTCATCTGTCAGATTCCTGCATTCAAAAGAGATGTTATACCGTCCTTGTTCCAGACTGTAAGTAAGAGCCACATTATGCGAAAACTGGTCTGGAACATACTTCTTACTCTCCTTACTGCCAAGACTCTCGGAATAGAGCGGAAAACTATGCTGGTAATAGTTGTCATAAGTAAAGCTTAACGTATTTCCTTTAGTCATAAAATCTTTCCATGTCAGGGTGAGATCGGAATTGAAAAAAAGATACGGCTGGTTAGATATACGGTCCCTATAAGTAAGATTCTGCTGGGCAGTTCCCTTGTTCAGAGTCTTCACATTGTCTCTTACATCCAAATGAGACCAGTTCCCGCCCAAGCTCAACCATTCTGCATAGTTATATCTCAAAGACAATGTATATCCTTTTGTCTCAACCTTACCATGATTCTCATAGGACGCATAAGCTTTATTTCCACCATTCGTTCCTATACGACGCTGTATATAGTTAGCAGTATTACGATATATCAAACTACCCTCAGCATACAGACGATGCACTCCCCAACGGTTGGTATAGCTCAGATTGAAATTGAAATTATCGCTTCTTTCCGGCTTCAAGCCTATGGAACCTAATTCCAAATCCTCATCACCGAAAAGCTCATCATTAGTAGGCAGACGATATGCACGTTCATAAGATAGTTTGGCTTGTGCACCTTTCAGAAAGAAATAAGTTCCAGCAGTACCATACCCTCCGGAACTTGTGGTATTCTTCAACAATACATAATCTGTGGTACCACTTGCTGATGTCGATACCGGACCGGAGTTATACTGATTGTAATATTTGCCGAACACAGATAAGTTCCATGATTCAGAAGGTGTCAGTGTATATGATAAACCTGTAATATTCTTACGGGTCAACTTAGCAAATTCATCTGCCTCCGAACCAGCAGTACCCATAGTAGGTGTATTCTCGCGATGGAAAGAATTAAGTACATGATTCAATATAAAACTATGTACAGTTCCAAGATGATACCTTAAAGTAACTGTTGCATTCCAGTTGTCATTGTCAGAACGTAAATTCTGATATGACTGTTCTCCAAGTGTACCATTCTGGTATTTTGCCTGACCCTGCCAGTTATATCGATAAGCTGAAGTATCAATGTTCTGTGTCACATTCTTATTGTAATTTGCTGTTACTGCAAGATCCATACCATGTGTAAACAAGTTGCGCTTGGTATATTCCAAAGAAGGCATCAGAGAATGCCCTTTACGGTGTTTCTGTCCAAAAACGACTTTCTGAACCACACCATTCTGGATTTCTTTATATACATGTGAATAAGTAAGTCCCAAAACCAATCTGTCAGCCCATTTACGGTTTACAACTCCCACTTTACCCACTACAGCCTCGTTATGATAAGTGTCATTAAAGCGGCGAACATGTTCATTCACCGATACATCAAGAACAGAAGTGCCATCGGGAAAAAACTGTTCAACCGGAGTATCTACCCAATAACTATTGTCTGAATAATTTTGGAATGCATTCACTTCAAACATCAATCCATTTTTAGAAGTGTATGAAAAGTTTACATTAGATTTATGTGTATTAAAAGACCCGTATGAATAAGAAGCATCCAATGTCCATCCTTTCGGATGCTTGCCGGTCACAATATTAATGACCCCACCCAGGGCATCTGTTCCGAAGCCAACCGGAACAACACCTTTATATACTTCTATACGGTCCGCATAATTCACAGGAATATTATTCAGGCCGAACGATTCCCCGACACCTTCCTGAGGCACACCATCAATAAACACTTTGATATGCTTGCCGCTGAATCCGTCCAACAACATAGACATATCGGAACCTACACCTCCCGACTCACGCAGTTTAAGTCCGGGGGTTGTCGCCAACGCATCACTCAGATTCTTTGTCGTATTTTGCAAATCCTCTGTACCTATTGCTATGGCATTATATGCAGACTGATTGATGCGGCTAACCCCATTCCCTACAACCATCACTTCATTCAGTTGCAGCTGCGAATCCTTCATTATAATATTCATTTTCTTACGCTCATCAGTAAGTACTACGGACTTTTCTTCCGTGTCGTAACCTAAAGCAGAAACAACCAAGGTATACTTCCCGGTAGGTGCATGCAGATAATACATACCCTCTTCATTCGTAGAACAACCATAAGTCGTTCCCTTCAAATAAACAGTAGCAAACACGGCCTCTTTATCCTTAGATACAATCTTTCCAGATAATGCAGGAGTCTTAGTTTGTGCCCAAAGTGCCGCTTCCACAGATAAAAACAGGCACATCATCAATAATATTTTTTTCTTTGTCATAATTAATGTATTTTCATTATCCTGCATACAAAAAAATGTAGTGTCTCCTCACAGAAATCAACTAGATTTACGTGATAAGACACTACATGTTGCATTTAATGTATGCAAAGTTAGAGTAAGATTCTAAAATATACAAAGAACTGCTTCAAAATACCCAAAATATGGTATCCCGAAACAGCACTCCACACAGCACCATGAAAGATTAATACTCACTTATAATTATCAGGATGCCTTTTTTCTGTTTTATAAAATTCTCAATGTTTCCACTTTCTCAAGTTTCTCACGAAGTCGAGACATACTCCCGCGACGTATACGCAATGTCATCGAACAATCCATATCATATCCCTGTTCCATTATTTTAGGACCTTCTTCCTTTACTATGCGCATCACATCATTCATGAAAGGATATTCAAAGAAAAATGTGATATCTTCATCTACTGTTTTCTCCACAATCTCGGCAGCAGCAATAGCTTCAGCAGCAGCAATACGGTAAGCAACTATCAGCCCACTTGTCCCAAGCTTAATCCCTCCAAAATAACGTACAACAATTATCAAAATATTTGTAAGATTATTTGAATTTATCTGACCGAGAATAGGTTTGCCTGCCGTACCAGAAGGCTCTCCATTATCATTTGCACGAAAATCCAAACGGTCTGCGCCCAACATATAGGCATAGCAAACATGGCGAGCGTCATAATATTTCTTCTGAAACTCAGCCACATAATTCTTCACCTCATCAATATTCTCTACATGAAAAGCGAAAGCAAGAAACTTGCTCCGCTTTTCAGTATATACACCTTCTGAAAGTCCTTTAACTGTCAAATAACTGTCCATCAGCTAAGTTTATGTATCACAAGTCCTGAACGCAGCTTCGGTTCAAACCAAGTTGCCTTAGGAGGCATAATGTTTCCGCTATCTGCAATATCCATTATCTGTTTCATGCTGACAGGATAAAGTGCAAGAGCCACCTTCATTTCACCACTGTCCACACGTCTCTTCAACTCTCCAAGTCCACGTAAACCACCGACAAAATCAATCCGTTTGTCTCGCCTAAGGTCTTTGATACCAAGAATTTCATCAAGAATAAGACGGGAGGATATGGAAACATCCAGCACACCTATCGGGTCATTGTCATCGTATGTGCCGTCCTTTGCTTTCAACGAATACCATTTCCCTTCAAGATACAATGAAAACTCATGCAATTCTGTCGGACGATATTCTTCTTTTCCTTTAAGTTCCACATTGAAATTTCTTCTGAGAGCCTCAATAAACTCAGCATCAGAAAGTCCGTTCAAATCTTTTATCACACGATTATAGTCAAGCACTGTCAGCTGACTTGCCGGAAAACATACTGCCATGAAATAGTTATATTCTTCATTGCCACAATGTTTCGGATTCTGCGCGGCCTTCTCAGCTCCGACAAGTGCGGCGGCGGCAGAACGATGGTGACCATCGGCAATATACATGTGAGGCATCTTTGCAAACTGTTCTGTAACAGTCCGTATGTCGGCATCATTACTGATAACCCATAACTGATGGCGAAAGCCGTCTACAGGAGCTATAAAATCATATTCGGGCTCTGACGCGGCATAACGAGCAACAAGTGCATCAATTACAGAATCATCAGGATAAGCAAAGAACACAGGCTCTATATTCGCATTATTGACACGCACATGCTTCATGCGATCTTCTTCCTTGTCGCTGCGCGTCAGTTCATGCTTTTTAATCGCACCATTCATATAATCATCGACACATGCCCCCACAACAAGCCCATATTGTGTTTTCCCGTTCATCGTCTGGGCATAAACATAATAAAGCTCCTTGTCATCCTGAACCAGCCAACCGTTGTCAATAAACTTCTTAAAGTTTTCGGCTGCACGTTCATACACACGAGGATCATATTCGCTCGTACCAACCGGAAAGTCAATCTCCGGTTTAATAATATGATAAAGACTCTTCTCATTGTCTCCTGCCTCTGCACGTGCTTCTTCAGAATCAAGCACATCATACGGACGACTTTCAACTTCTTCTACAAGTTCTTTCGGAGGTCTTATGCCTCTAAATGGTTTTATTCTTGCCATAGCTTTTGCTTGGTATAAAAAATGATTACTCACCACAGTTTGTACAGTCGACTCCTGTCATTTAGAAAAAGCATAGGATACAAACATACCCGGCAAATAACCGGAGTTTGACGAATACTCAAAATATTCCAAATAACCCCGAGTCGGACATCACTCCTGTTTATAATGCAAACCTACACAAAAAATCTCTTATTTCAGATAATTTACTTAAATATTTCTTCAAAGAACACAGCATATCCAAAAGTGTTTTAGAGAAAAAGGAATGCCGTAACCGAATATTATTTAACAAGATATTATAAAACTATACTTTTTTGAGTGACGAAGTCAGGTCGCTTGTATGTAATTATATTTGTTCATTTGTCAAGATAATTTTCCAGTTTGAATATGATGTGCAGCATCTGTTTTCCTCTGTAAACAACAGTATGGCTACCGCATGTTTCCATGCCTAACCGTTTTGCGACTCGGATGGACGCTTCGTTTTCAGGGCGGATGCTACAATATACCACAGACAGCTTCAGGTCAGAAAAGGCATAGCCTATCAGATATTTTGCAACTTCTGTCGCATATCCGTTATGCCAACAGGTGTTGTCAAATATATAGCCGATTTCCACAACCTCGTTTCCGTTCATCGTTGTCTTTATAAGTCCGGCCTGACCGATCAGTTGCCCGCTTTCTTTCTGAATGACGGCAAAATAGCCGATACCGTCTTTTGAATATCGCGAAAACTGCTTTTCTATCCAGTTATGGACATCATCTTCGCTGAAGCCGTGCTCCCAGGCATACATTACTTTCGGCTTGCCCATAATTGAAAGTAATGCGTTGAAATCATCATGGGACAGTTTGCGGACAAGCAATCGCTCAGTTTCCAGAATCCAATCCTCATTTGTACTTTTTTGTATGATGCTACCCATGATGCGAAGTTTTAAGCTTCCTTTCATTACCATTCTCTCACCAAAATTTTCCAATGGCACCTTGTAATAATTCACAAAAACTCTAAGTGTATGAAGTAAGAAGTAGGGTATTCAATGATGCTGTCAAAACTTACATGAGTATCATCGTCTGGTTTGCCTTCCACATTGCTAACTTTGAATCTTGGTTGAATTATTTCGCTTATGGTTACATTATTTTCCGAATCCTTCGTAACATATAGACAAAGTGCATTTGGACATAGCCTGTCGTATCGCTACAAGCACTCCATATTCGTGAAAATAGTTCTTGTCCCTTTCTGCCGTTGAGAAAATTCATGAGTCGGGCTTAAAAAATGTCATGACACCTTTTCTCCACCAGTATTCATAATTTCGAAATATCGGTTCAAGTCTGTATTTTCCGGCACTTCAATGTCTAACTTTTGGGGTGCAGTTCAAAATTACAGGGCGAGATTTATTAGTTGATAAAATCTACTCCGACAGGCAAAAGGCTATATCTTCTTCGCTAAAGCCTTTCTGTCTCATTCGTTCTGCTATTGAAGCAATCTTGTCATGATGCTTTTTCTCCACTGCATCTCTGTCTGAAAACAATTTGTCGGATAATCCCTTGATGGCATCCATCAGCCTGTTTCGCCCCTCTTCTGTTGATGCATCGATACCGCAAAATGGAGAGCATTTCCTGTGTAGATTCAGATAATATACTCCTGCTATCAAGATAGACGAAACGGCTACAAAGTCTATTCCGTTGTCTTTGACCATTGTATTATATAGGGTTGCCAGTGGCAGAGTCTGAACTTCACGGTTCATGGCAGAACGTTTCGTAACAGCATTGGCCTCGTTCACTTCCCAACGGAGTAACTCCAACATAATGGAGTCATCCTTGAGGACATCAAACAGTTTTCTGAAAATCTCCAGGTATCCGTCTTGGGTATATAGTTTGTCCATCGATATTTTCAGCATATCGTTAAACCAATAGTCATAATCACGGACAAAATCGTCATAGAACTCTTCTAAATTTCTATATCTCGTATAAAAAGTTATAGGCTCAATCTTTGCACGCTTGATTATGTCAAGTACGGTCATCTTAGAGAAGCCTTTCTTCAGAATAATGTCTTTTGCAGCTTTGTTTATACTCTTTTCTATGTCCGCTTTAGTTCGACGGTATCTTTTAGGCTTATTTTCTTCCATTTTAAAAGGTATTATGTCGTTAATCTCATTTCATGAATCTACCAGATGGTCTAATTGCCATTTCTCATGTGATGCAAGCAAGCTGACTCTTAGCCGTGCTTCTTTCGTTCAGACGGTGGGATATACAATTCCGATTACAAAGATACTTTTTTTTGTAGTTCTTTAGAAATTTCATAAACCTTTTTTATTGTCTCTTACCATGACCGGGAAAATAGGAGATTCTGAAGTTCCTATATCGAAACCCTCTTTTTTCATTCTCTGACAATGGTAACGGACATAGGAATCTGTCTTTTGATTTCGATTTTATCTTTGAAAATCCTCTGCCAAATTTTCCCTACGGGACCAACAGATTCTGACAAGGACAATGCCACGACACTGGTTGTTCCACAATCCGAGAGAACAAAAAAAACATTTTGCGGTTCTACAAACATGACAAGACTGCTGTCTGAAGCCAATTTCACCCCACTGAATTCTATAATCAGCAGTGTCGATTATAAAATCAGCAGTGCAGTTTTTACAATCAGCAGTGCTGATTATAAAAACAACAATGCTGTTTGAAGAAATTTTCACGCTGAAAATAAGATTTCTTCCCGCTGATTCTTTTTATCCGCCGCACAAGATTTTCAAATCAACGCTGCCGGTTTGAGAAATTTGCGCACTGTCCCGACTTTTAGGGTGCAGAAAAAAAAGAAGTCAGCAACGAAGCACGGACATTGCTAAGATTCAGTCCGGGACAAGAAACATTCACCTCTTATTATTTTCCGAACTAAAACTGCATTCTTCTGAGTTGAATAGCATCTGTTTGATTGTCGGTCGCTTGTCTCGAAGCAGCTCGATTTGGTACACATTTCCAATCACAGCCAACTGAGATGATGTCACTCACCTACATCGTAGGTCAAGTATCAGTTCCTATCAGCGAATTTATTGGATTTGCCTTGTCATTTCAGGATGGGAAAGTGTGGGCTGATACGACTGGAATATCGGGAAACAGCCCTGATATTATGTATTTCAAGATAAATAACTTGCAAGGGAAAGAAAATATGTATACATTTGCGTAATCAATTACATAATATAATCGCACTATATGGATTTTTTTGAACGTACAGGAAAAATGGCTATCGGAAGTCGTTTGAGAGTGTTAACAGAAACGCTGACTCATGATGCTGCACGAATATACGCATTGTATAATATGAATTTAAAGCCGAAATGGTTCCCCGTATTCTATTCGCTTATCGATGAAGAATCTAAAAGTGTCACTTCCATTGCAAAAGAAATCGGACAGTCTCACCCTTCAGTCAGTATCATTGTAAAAGAGATGATAAAAGCAGATATTCTACAAGAGACAAACGACAAGACGGACCGTCGATACACATTAGTCACCTTAACAGAAAAAGGAGAAAGTCTTGGCAAAGAACTGATTGTACACTTACGCGATGTGGAAAGAGCTGTAGAACAGATTTCTTCTGAATGCCATCATGATCTATGGGCAGCTATTGCGGATTGGGAGATGGCGCTTGAAAAAAAGTCGATATTCGAACGTGTACGTTTAATAAAAGAAGATCGTGAGCGCGCGGAAATACAGATTATAGATTACTTGCCCCAATATAAAAAAGCCTTTTATGAGCTTAACAGGAAATGGATAGAACAGTACTGGGAACTGGAACCACATGACATCGAAGTATTGGAAAATCCGGAAACTTACATAACAAACAACGGAGGGCATATTTTAGTAGCAGTCTACAATGGACATCCCGTAGGAGTTTGCGCACTCTGCAAACTGGAAAAATCTCCTTACGACTTTGAAATAGCCAAACTTGCCGTTGACCCCACAATACAAAGAAAAGGAATAGGCAAAAGACTTTGTGAGGCTGCCATTGGCAAAGCCCGTAAGTCGGGAGCAAAAAAATTGTTTCTTGAAAGCAACAGCCGACTCAAACCGGCAATAGCCCTTTATCGTAAACTCGGATTCAAAGAACTTCCTGAATATCATCCCGCATATGCACGTGGTGACATACAAATGGAATTAGACATCTAATAAATATAAATAAAAATGGAAACAAAAGTATTTGTACGTAAAGAAGACGCTATCAGGAAAACCTTCAAAGGGGTTAATCTGGACTCCCTTGCAGTCGGGGAAAAATCAATGGTAACAAAAATGAACTACGTGAAGGGGAATTTTGCCACACTCCACACCCACCCCCACGAACAATGCGGCTATGTAATTTCCGGTGAATACAAACTGGTCATTGAAGGTGACGAAAAAATAAACGTAACCATGCATCCTGGCGATACATATGCTATTCCCGGCAACACACCCCACTCATTTGAGGTTGTCGAGGGAGGTGAGGTCATTGATGTATTTACCCCACACCGGGAAGATTATCTTTAGTCATCTATAAAATTCTCTGAATATCGTTTTCCGTTAACGGATAACCTGTCCCTCTATTTTACTTTACAAAGAGCAGCATCTTTTAGAGGCATCATAGATACATATCGAAATATAAAAGAACCAGATCATGAGGTGCCCCAAAATTTGATGCAGAATTTTGGATACACTTCATGATCACCTGCTAATTCTATCGTTCATGTTTTTCGTATATCACTTTTTTGTAGTACATTTGCATTAATAAAAAGTCAATAACGTAAAAAAAAACAAAACAAAGAATTATGGACGTTGAAAAGGTGGAAGAAACAAAGTATGAGTCACTCAACTTTGTTGAAGAAGCAGTGAAGAAGGATTTGGAAGACGGCAAAAACGGAGGACGTATCCAAACTCGTTTTCCGCCTGAACCAAACGGTTACCTACACATAGGTCACGCAAAAGCAATATGTATAGACTTCGGTATTGCAGCAAAACATAACGGTATATGTAATCTGAGATTTGATGATACAAACCCTTCAAAGGAAGACACAGAATATGTTGATGCAATAACGGAAGATATCAAATGGCTGGGATTCAAATGGGAGAACATATATTACGCTTCTGACTACTTCCAGCAGCTTTGGGATTTTGCTGTAAGACTCATCAAAGAGGGTAAGGCATATATAGACGAACAGTCGAAAGAAACGATAGAACAGCAAAAAGGAACTCCGCAGCAACCGGGTATGGAAAGCCCCTACCGCAACCGCCCTGTTGAAGAAAGTCTTGATCTGTTTGAAAGAATGAATAAAGGCGAGTTTGAAGAGGGAAGCATGGTTCTACGTGCAAAAATCGATATGACAAGTCCGAACATGCACTTCCGCGACCCTATAATCTACCGTATAATAAAGACTCCTCATCATAGGACGGGAACTACATGGCAGGCATATCCGATGTATGATTTCGCACATGGCCAGAGCGATTTCTTTGAAGGTGTGACACACTCCGTATGTACACTTGAATTTGAGGTACACCGCCCACTCTATAACTTCTTCATCGATGAGCTGAAGGAAGGTAAGGATCTGGAAGACAACCGGCCTCGCCAGATTGAATTCAACCGATTGAATCTTACTTATACGGTGATGAGCAAACGTAAACTCCTCGCACTTGTAAAAGAAGGACTCGTGAACGGATGGGACGACCCTCGCATGCCAACTTTGTGCGGATTCCGTCGCCGTGGATATAGTCCGGAGTCAATCCGCAAGTTCATCAAGATGATCGGGTATACCAAATATGAGGCACTGAATGATTTTGCCATGCTTGAGGCTGCAGTTCGTGAAGATCTAAATGCAAAAGCGACACGTGTAAGTGCTGTTATCAATCCGGTGAAACTTATCATAACAAACTATCCAGAAGATAAAGTGGAAGTACTGGAAGCAATAGATAATCCTGAAGATCCGGAAAGCAAGACACATACAATAGAATTTAGCCGCGAATTGTGGATTGAGAGGGAGGATTTCATGGAAGACGCTCCGAAGAAATTCTTCCGCCTGAGTGTAGGCAGAGAGGTCAGACTCAAAAATGCCTATATAGTAAAATGTACAGGTTTCAAGAAGAATGACAACGGAGAGATTGAAGAGATATACTGTGAATATGACGAGAACACCAAGAGTGGTATGCCTGACGCAAACCGCAAGGTGAAGGCCACACTGCATTGGCTCAGCTGCAATCATTGTCTGCCGGCAGAGGTACGTCTTTACGACCGTCTGTTTATGGTGGAAAACCCAAGTGCTGATGAACGTGACTTCAGAGAGTTACTTAATCCTAATTCATTGGAAATCCGCACAAACTGTTATGTAGAGAAATATCTCACAGAATTTAACCCTCTTGACCATTTGCAGTTCCAGCGCATAGGATACTTTACTCCGGACAAAGATTCTACTCCAGAAAAACTGATATTCAACCGTACAGTCGGACTACGCGACAATTGGGCTAAAATATGCAAATAATTTAATTTCGAGGTTGTAAGGCTGCAAGAGCATCTATAATCTTCAGTTTTACAACCTCTTGTTTTATCATATAAATTCTTAAACCTACAACCTTACAACCTGTATTTTCATGAACAAAGATTTCTTTGAATCACAAGAATTTCAAGATAAACTTGCAAGCTACGAAATGGCTGACAGACTCGGACAACAATGCTACTTTGATACAGAGGATTTTGTTGACATATCTGATTATTACCTGGATCGTAATCAGCCGGATAATGCTATGCATGCAATAACACAAGGATTACTCATACACAAAGGCAACAACCATCTGCTTACAATAAAAGCCGGTATACTGATATATAAGCATCAATTTCAAGATGCTTTGGATATCATGAATCAAATACCCGACTATAAAAATAATGAAGCCATTTACATTCATGCTCAGCTTATCTATGCCATTGATCATGACATCCGGAAATCAGAAGATTTATTCTGCCAATGGCTTGAAAAAGAAGAGAAAGATTTGAAGGCAAACTATGAGAACAGAGAAAGCGAAGATATAATAAGGGATGATTATCTCCATGTCATCATGTCGTATATAGAACTCTCGAATGAAGGATATGAAGAGATTGTACGGAAATGGATTGACAAATATATAGAACGCTTCTCTCCACTCGGCAATTATGATTCTGACATGATGCTGGCTGACATCTGCCGTGAAGAGAACATGGCAGATTATGTAGAACGTATATACACTTTGCTGCTTGAAACAAATCCGTATCTTGACTCTGCGTGGGCAATATTGGCTGCGGCACAGAATATCAACGGTAAATTTGAGGAGGCTATAACTTCTGCGGATTTTGCACTGGCAATCAATCCGGAAGACTATGATGCTGTTTTAACAAAGGCTCATAGCTACTACAGCATGAACGATACGGATAATGCGCTTCCATTATTTCAGAAATACATAGACAAAACAGATGAACACAGTCAATATCTCTATTTAGGACTATGCCATATATTAGCTGAAAATATAGAAGAAGGGTATAAATACATAAAAGGGGCACAGGACTTCTATGAGAACAAAGGTATAGAAGACAAATCCATATATGCGTCCATGTGCTACGAAATTGCAGATGTGTACAATACAGGCAGATTCTATACGGAAGCAGACGAAGCTGTTGACAAGGCTCTGAGTATTGATCCCAACAACATGGATTATCTTCTGTTGAAAGGCAGCATACAGCTTGGCTTTGATGAGATAAATGAATCGCTCAGATATTTTGCAAAGGCTGTAATGAATACTCATGACAAGGTACGTACTTATATATATATAGGTATACGATTTATGTCATTCGAAGAATATGATATAGCTATTTTCATGTTCAACAAGGCTCTTGAAGAGAAAGACAATCCGGATTGTATTATGGCGCACGCTTATCTTGCTTACATATTCTTTCATATAAAACAATATGAAGATTTTCTCAATCATCTGAAAATCGCATGCAAAACATATCCGGAGGCAACAAGAAGCTTGTTTGGTGAGGTTTTTCCGAATATCAAACCGGAAGAATATTATGATTTTATTACCAAAACAAAAAAATTCATGGCTGAAGATAATGAACAGGAAAACGGCTCTCAAGAATAATTATTACAGCTGATTTTTCCAAACAGAATAAAAATCAGGAACGTTCCTAAAAGCTGGACGGGTTAAACATTATCCAGTTATAGAAAGAGTTTGGTATTGTACCTGACTCTTTTCTTTTAGCCATATATGACTGATTCTTTTACAGTTGTAACACTCAATATATTCTTCTAAGGGCTTTATAAAGGCTTATGCAAAGTCGGGGATTTGATAGTGTTTCAAAAAGTGTGTCTGAAAAGGGATTGCCCCAGAAGTAACTTTGAAATGGATTTGGCCAGCTCTCCAGAGAGTAATCGGCTTAATATTTGCAACCGCTCCTCAAAATTGTGATGTGTATACACAATGCACCCCAAAAGTTAGATATAAACTTTTGGGGTGCATTCAAAATACCAGTTACCTTTCTATTTCAATGTCCCTGATAACTGTACATATTTCTATTATGCAAAATTTATCAGAGAAATTCTTCAACTTAGTTGAACCACTTAACGTAACAGAAATCCTGACGATGAGGCAGATTCACATTCTTAGGATACATACGATATGCAACCTTGAAACTACCGGAAGTAGGTATGCAATGAGTTCCTTCAAATGTGAAAAGATTTCCATCACGCTTTACAACCTCCAATGGTTCCACGCTGTATACATGCTCCTTGCCATCATCATCAACACGAACAGTTACAAGTTCCAAACCTATTGCATCATCCAAGCCCTGCTCATCAACAACATAACGGATCTTATACTTCTGACCGCTCTGTACATTTCCGTTCAGCACATCCTGCTCCTTCTCACATGAAACAACAGTGATATTGCTCCAACGTTCTGCAACCTGCTCTTTCCAAAGTACAATTTCCTTAGCTTTCTTGTAATTATCAGCAAACAAGATTTTTGAACGCTCTGCAAGCTTAGAATAGAACCTATCATAATAGTCATCAAGCTGACGCTTCATTGTATAATGAGGAGCAACCTGAGCTATAGAGTTCTTGACTGTACGAATCCATCCCTCACTGTATCCTTTTGCATTGCGTGCATAATAAAGCGGGAGAATCTCATTCTCAAGCAAAGAATAGATTGTTGCAGCATCAAGCTGGTCTTGCTGTTCCTGATTCTGATATGTACGCTTCTCTGTAAGAGCCCATCCAGCACCTTCACGATATCCTTCAAGCCACCATCCGTCAAGAACAGAAAGGTTAACGACACCATTCATAAGTGCCTTCTCGCCAGAAGTACCAGATGCCTCAAGAGGACGAGTCGGAGTATTCATCCATATATCAACACCTGTAACAAGACGACGAGCAAGTTTCATATCATAGTTCTCAAGGAATATGATCTTTCCCAGGAACTCAGGACGACGACTGATTTCATAAATTTTCTTGATAAGTCCCTGACCAGCACCATCATGTGGATGTGCTTTTCCTGCAAACAAGAACTGCACAGGATAGTTAGGGTTATTGACAATCTTTGCAAGACGATCAAGATCCGAGAAAAGAAGATGTGCACGCTTATATGTAGCGAAACGACGTGCGAAACCGATAAGAAGAGCATTCGGGTTAATTTTCTCAAGCAATGAAACAATACGAGAAGGATCACCCTGATTCTTCAGCCAGTCTTCACGGAAAGCACGCTGTATATATGCTATAAGCTTATTTTTCAGAGCCTGACGAGTTTTCCATATTTCCTCATCTGGAACATTATAGATAGCCTCCCAAAGTTTTGCATTGCTCTGGTCATTGTAGTATGACTTGTCAAAATGTTTTCCATAAAGTGTCTTCCACTCAGAAGCACTCCATGTAGGGAAATGCACACCATTAGTCACATATCCCACATTGTCAAGTTCCTCAGGGAAGTATCCTTTCCATATACCGGAGAACATATCCTTTGACACTTTTCCATGGAGCCAACTTACACCGTTCACCCATGAACATGTATTACATGCAAATGTAGACATGCAGAAACGTTCTCCCTTATCCTCAGGATTGATACGTCCCATACCAATGAATTCATCCCAGCTTATACCGAGTGCCTGCGGATAACCACCCATGTATTTGCCAAAAAGACCTTCATCAAAATAATCATGGCCGGCTGGAACCGGAGTATGAACTGTATAGAGAGAAGAAGAACGAACAACTTCAAGTGCTTCATTGAATGAAAGTCCCTCTTTAACATAATCAACAAGACGCTGTACATTGCAAAGTGCGGCATGACCTTCATTACAATGATATATGTCCTTCTTTATTCCAAGCTTCTTAAGTGTAAGCACACCACCAATACCAAGAAGTATCTCCTGCTTCAAACGATTCTCCCAGTCACCGCCATAAAGATTATGAGTGATAGAACGGTCAAATTCACTGTTAAGTTCATTGTCAGTATCCAACAAATAAAGCTTGATACGGCCCACATTTACACGCCATACATACGCATGTACAGTATAATTGTTATAAGGAACATCTACAACTACAGGTTGTCCGTTTTCATCAACCTCATGCTCGATAGGAAGGCTTCCAAAGTTCTGAGCTTCGTATTTAGCCACCTGCTGACCATCCATAGAGAGTGCCTGAGTGAAGTATCCATAACGATAAAGGAAACCAACAGCACACATGTCGACATTACTGTCTGAAGCCTCTTTCAAATAGTCACCGGCAAGGATTCCGAGACCGCCAGAGTAAATCTTAAGCACATGTGACAAACCGTATTCCATACACAAATACGCTACAGAAGGACGAGTTGCATCAGGTTTTACATCCATATATTTACGGAAATCTGCATACACCTTGTTGACACGCTCCAAAACTTTCTTGTCTTTTGACAATTCTTCAAGTCTTTCATAATTCATCCGTGCCAAAAGAAGCACAGGATTCTGTCCTACCTTCTTCCACAAATCCGGATCAAGATCATTGTAGAGGTCTGTAGCTTCATTATTCCATGACCACCACAAGTTATGTGCAATTTCATCCAATGGTTTCAAATCCTCCGGAATGAAAGATCTTACGCTAATGTCCCTCCAATTAGGAGTGTTAGCATTACTTGCCTGAATTCTCATAATCTTTTTTATTTATTATGTAATTTATTTACTAAAAGAACTTTTCTATGCATAAATTCAACACATTTGCCTATGGACAAATATGGACCTGCCAGAATTTTCCTTTTTTAATCAAACATTTATTTACTTAAGATTCTCTTGTTTGCATTTGTAAGCGCAATATCGTAAGCCTTGTAATAATATTTGATGAAATGCTTCCACAATGCTTTCTCTGCAATAGCAGCAGCTCTTTTCCTTACCTTTGCCACTGCTTTATCATCCATCTTGGAAAATTCAAGCAATGTCTCGCAAATAGAGTTCGCAACTTCATCAAAATTAGAATCAGAGCGGTGTACAGTCTTCACACCGTCAACAATCTCGCTTCCACCTTTTTTCAAACTATTAGCCCAAAGTCCAAAACCAGCAAGATCTGTTGTGATACAAGGAACATGAAAAGCAACACTTTCTGTAGGAGTGTATCCCCAAGGTTCATAGTAAGAAGGATAAATACAAATATCATTTCCAATAAGAAGATCATAATAATGCATATTGAAAATGCCATCATTTCCATCAAGATAACATGGAACAAAAATCACCTTAACCTTATCATCAGGTCTGTTGTGCATATCAAGCCAATTCATTTGTCCTAACACAGCATCTTCACCCTGATTATGCAATTCATGAGTAATACGCGGGTTATCACATGCATTGCCATCCGCCTTTGCAGCTAACTTAGCCTTCAAATCGGCTCTTGCCTCCTTCATCCAGGCAGGCACCATAACGAATGCCAACACTTCACGTTCAAGCCGGTCGTCATGTCTCAGCCTGTTGAGAGAATCCACAAACAAGTCAATACCCTTGTTCTTATATTCATACCGTCCGCCTGTACTGACAATCAACGTATCATCACCAAGATTTGTACCCATCAAAGCATTTGCCACTGTCAACATTTTTTTTCTTGCGGCTTTGCGCGCTTCGTCAAATGGCACACCGGCTTCCGGCACAAAATCATTCTCAAACCCATTCATCAGGACTACATCTGCAGGACAGTCAAGAAGCTCCTTGCATTCATTGGCCGTAATATCACTGACAGTTGTAAAACAATCCACATTAATAGCAGTCTGCTTTTCTATAGAATGCTTCGACTGCATATTCAGCTCCAAAGCCATCTGATCACCGTTATACGCAAATAAATAGTCATAAAGCGGTTTTCCATTTCCTGCAATCGAACGTCCTATACTCGTTGCATGTGTTGTAAAGATAGTAGCTATTGCAGGAACTGCCTTCTGTACATATAAAGCACCAAGTCCGGTCATCCATTCGTGAGCCTGATAAACCACTTTATCAGATGGTTTCATGTCATAAAACTTGTAATAGCTTTCTACAGTCTTTCCTGCAGCATAAGAGAACATGGAAGCTTCATCATAATCACCATAAGCATGTAGAGAATCCACCTTATAGTTATCCCATGCCCAAGCATATATATCATCTTTCTGCTTGAAAAAAGGATTGAAATCAACCAATACAGCTATTGGCTCACCAGGTATAAGCCACCGTCCTATACGTATATCAAGTCCATCAGTTTCTTTCGCATACTTTCTCCATTTAGAAAGAAGCATTTTACTTTCTTTGAAAAGAGGGTTCTTTTTGCCAACCCAAAAGTCAGGCCCTATAAATATCACCTTGTCAGCCATAACATCCTGCAAAGTCTTAGCTCTTGTAGACAATACAGTATAAATACCACCGACTTTATTACATACTTCCCAACTTGATTCAAAAATCAAATCCGGGGATAAAAGTTTCTTCGGCATAATTCTTAAAAATAATTTTTTACCTTTAACTTTATAAAAGTCCGGCAAAGGTAACATTTTTTTTTCACTTCACCAAAAAACAGTCTATTTCTTAAAAAGACAGCACCCAAACTGTTCATGATAATTCCGAATCCTACAAAAAATATCGCCTGATGCATTATCTCAAAAAAAGCTCGTCCCCCATAAAAAAAAGACAGAACTACATAAAGTAAATTCTGTCTTTGAGCGGAAAACGAGACTCGAACTCGCGACCCCAACCTTGGCAAGGTTGTGCTCTACCAACTGAGCTATTTCCGCATAAATCTTAAAACCATCTTATTTTTGAGCGGAAAACGAGACTCGAACTCGCGACCCCAACCTTGGCAAGGTTGTGCTCTACCAACTGAGCTATTTCCGCAATAAAAAACAAACTATTGTGAATTCAATAAAAAGAGAATCTTACCGTTACCGGACAAAAAAAACTCTCACTCCAATAATCCACCTACAACGGAATATGACCATACGACTGTGCCCACGACAAGACTCGAACTTGCACGTCTTTTGAACACTCGCACCTGAAACGAGCGCGTCTACCATTCCGCCACATGGGCATCGCACGATGGAATGCATATTCAATCCACAATATTATGAGCGGAAAACGAGACTCGAACTCGCGACCCCAACCTTGGCAAGGTTGTGCTCTACCAACTGAGCTATTTCCGCAACATCTTCTACATATAAAAGACTTTTTACCGTCTCTTATGCCCTTCCTCCGAATTGCGAGTGCAAAGGTAGCACTTTTCCTGATACCTGCAAAACAAAAGGCTTTTTTTTTGCAAAAAAACTTATTATTTCCATTTAGTCATACATCCAACAATTTGCGACAAACAGATGCAAACAGGATACAACAAATTGAAATCAAGCTTATTACAAAAAGCAAGATTTACGTTAAACCGGTATTTATTCTAATAGTATCAAACCGCTATCAGCAATATTAAGCCGTTAGAAACGAACAATCTGTTTGAAAAGAGCCACATTTTACAAAGTAATATGCATCATCAGCATCACACTCCAGGGGCGCAACTCGTACATGGCATAGCACTGTTCCATATCGTTCACAGTGTGGACGATATAGCGGTGCAAATTGGTAAGATTATCAGCATCAAGGTTGAACTCCACCCTCCTCGACAGTTTGAACTGTAAACCAGAGCCGAAGAATGTATAGTCCTTCCGTGAAGAAACCAAACTTCTATTATGCGTATGGCTGGCTGTAAAACGCAGAAAAAGGTGTGAAGGAACGAGACGCAGATTCAGCTTGGCATGTTCTGCCCATTCATTGCAATTATAGCTGTAGCCATAGGAAGACGAGCTATAGCGGTTCCACGAGGCACTGTATTCTAATCGGAAACCCTGAACAACATCAAAAGCCAACATACCCCACAGTGCATAATCCGTAGTACGACAAGTGGAAAGTTGCGACTGCCGCAACAGTTCACTCTCACCTCTGCGGACCGTGGCTTTAAGTTCCAGTTGTGTGGTATGCCAGTCAATATCTTTTCGCCCGTAAGCAGTAAGCGAGAACATTTGACTATGGTTAGGAGCTTCGGCAGCCTCAATCACGCTATGCGACTGCTCATCAAGTGTGGTGCCAAAAGCAATATTGCTCCACGAACGGTTCCACGAACCGTCAATATAAGCAAAGAAGCTGCTGAAGACATCCTTATACGAAACCTTTAAATCAGCTCCAGCTCTATATGTGTCGACAAGTGCAGTGTGGTAGCGCGTGAGAGTTCGGTAGTTTGACATCAGCGTAGCGGAAATCAACTGTCGCCACGGAGTCTCAGTTGCCTCATAGTTCGCCGAGGCATCTAAAGCGAAGCGGTCATCAGCCTTCCACTGAAGAGAAAAAGAGGGCTTAAGATAGAAACGAATACGATTAGCATCATCACTGGCAACTTGCCCCGGAATTATCAACGATGCGTCATCGTTCATCAAATGCGTGTAGGTCAATGCCACAGGCAGGTGCAAGGTTGTGCGGAATGCACCATTGACATAGCGCAACACCGGACCCAACCCTACTTGTGTATGAAAATGGTACATATTGCCTGAAGAAGCAACAGGATTATCAGGGTGTTGAAGGGCAGAGTTTAATGCGGTATAGTTTGCATCAGCCTGTGCCGACACAGCCAGTGTCCAATAGTTGGCACGGAGATCACGCAATGTCTCAAAACGATTGGATGTAGAGAGGGTGTACAGACCCACCTCCTGCTGCGCCGTCATGCCACCTCCGACAGCAAGTTTCTGCGGAGTAGTACTGAAACGGTTAGTCGAGAGCCATTCAAAGCCTCCGCCCTTATCGGTTCGGAGCACCCACCGGGTCTGGTTCACAAGAGACAGCGAACGGTAATGCAGATTCTGATAGATTTGTTTTCCTGAAAATACCGAGCCTCTCTCCTCGTCCCAACTCCCTGAAACCGACAGGGTATTATTCAGAAATTTACGTTCAGCATTTTTCTCATAAGTAAGCTGTAAATCCATCGCATCAACACGAGCGTGGTCCGCAACATTTTCTACAAGCAATAGATTTGAACCATCGGGCAAAACATACATGGTACGTGAGACGGAAGCTCCCCGCGTAAAACGATGACGGTAGTTAAAATTATAGTGAAGTGTGGCATCATCTGAAAGTTTTGCCAGATTATTGAAGTTCACCCCATGACGGAAACCAAAGAAACTGTTGCCCACAGGCGAAGAGCCATGTCCTATGATTCCCAACAGGCTCGTTCCTCCTGCCGCTGCCAGCCCATAATGGTTTATTGAACCGTCAAGACTGCCTCCATTATCATCACCGCTATAGCGAAACAGGTGCTGCCCGCCCTTCCCAAAATACATGGTTTGCAACGTGGTGCTCCACAACATGCCGTCACCATAGACACCTGCACCAATGTCAGCACCCCCTGTCCATACCCCTTTGGCATGCTTCTTCAACTTCAGGTTAATGGCAGCCGACTCTGGCGGCACTTGATCTTGCAAGGCTTTAACGTGTTCATGATTTTCCAGTACTTGCACCGCAGCCACATCCTCCGCCTTGATACCCTCAGTTGCCAAGTTATAGCGACCCTGCAGCATATCAAGATTCTCAATGTAAAAGTGGTTAATGGGTGTTCCCTGATACTTGATGGCACCATTATCTTCAATGGTAATGCCTGGCAACTGCCGCAACACATCACCGATAGTACGGTCATGCTCTTTCGTATAAGCCGATACAAGGTAGTTGAGTGTATCGCGGTTTCCCCACAGTTTCTGAGCCTTAATTTGCACTTCACGCAACACGATATTCTCTTCCTCCACATCAAAATCGAGAGTTTGTGAAGCAGCCGCCACACGCTTTGTCTGACACTTCACATTGAACCCTGTCACCCGTACCAGCAACTCCTCCAGAAGTGTGGAGACCTTCATCACATAACATCCTTGCTCGTTGGTCATCGCATAGGCGATGATTGTTGAATCAACAGGATGCAACATAGTTACTATACAAGCTTCCAGCGGCTTGGCGGCACAACTGACCTGTCCACCCACAAATATGGTGTCTGTCTAAGCATTTACAACAACAGACAAAGCAAAGAGCCCAGCTAACAATGGTATTCTCAATTTCATCGCCAAAAAAATTAGTAATCAATCGGCTGAAACCTAACCGGTTTCATGTTAATAGGCATATTGCCCAATATCACACAGCCACCCACCACAGACACATTAGAGAGTTCCGCCGGCTTTATGTAGTACGCAGGATTGGACAAATAATTTGAATTACAGAATATTTTATTTCGCAGCTTTACAAACTTCGCCCGTACGCATTTGATTGCATCATTTGGTACACAATATGTTATAGGTTCTTTTACAGCATCCACTTTCTTACATTCGAAACAATGGGCTTTATCTTCCGACTCTGCACGCAGAATCAGTCCCGGCAACCCACCTAACCGCCATACTCCGAATTTTGTCGGCAAGCTCTCTGCAAACCATGCTGTCCATTTTAGTCCACCATACACACCTTCCGCTTTTTGGCAAGAATAACCACAAACAGTATCTTGCTCGGCAAATATTGTCCATTTTATATCTGCCATCTTCTCGGAAGTCAGATACCGATAAGGCGGTATAGTCTCTACAGATGTCATCATGCCTCGGGGATAATTTTGCCAAGTGGTAGGAACATAGTGAAGCTGTTCCTCTTTGTCATTCTCACCATTGTGCTTCTTATATCCCATGGTACAAGCTAATGTGGGTGCAACCTGAAGCGTAAGCGAATAATATATGTCGACAGCTTCACCATTTACTGCATTTGTATGGCATATATAGCTATAATCCGCCACTAATATTGTATGAGCGATATTGTCTTCCTTTTGTCCGTATGCAAAAAGAAAAGACATACAAGTGAATAATAAAATGTAAATTTTACTCATTTTCATTCTGTTTTTAATTGTTGATTAAAAGGGCTACTAAAAAATACTCACAAATCTCTTCTACAGCTTCAACAAGTCAGCTGACTCTTTATATGTTCAGTTAACCAATCATCCGGACAACAGACGATGTCCTTTAAAAGCCATAAATACAAATAACCGCCAGCAAGTCAATCTTCCGGTCGCTAATATTCGTCCATTCACAATTCTTTATTTTATTAATATCTTAATTATATAATCCTTGCTTACCAGACAAATAATCCATCAAATATTTCGGGCACAAATATATACTTTTATTTATAAAGCATAAAGAAAAAAAATATTTTCAAATATTTATGCTTAAATTAGTTATAAAACAACATATTTAATATAAATGCTATATATATAATACATCATGCATTAAATATTACCATCATTATTAACTAAAATATTTCAGCCTTTATTTGTGAATAAACAGAAATTAAGAGTCCCCCCAATACAGGAAGTACATCAGTCAAACTATACAAATAAACGAAAGCACATATCTTACTGTACAAAGAAAAGAAGCACACTTCAAAATAAGCTTATCAGAATCATGATAAAATGACAATTTGACTATTTAGTGGATTCTTAGATAAAATCAACGATATAATACTTTCAAGTATAGCAGAAAAGACCTTAAACCTTGTGTAAAGGTATATAGAAGAGTTTACATACAGGAGAAAAAACAGTTGAGTGCAGCTTCATGAAGACATTTTTTTCGGGTTTCAATTCTAAAAAATGTCTTCTTCTTTTTATTTCTTTTGTCTGCACTCTAAAGACAGAAACAGCGCACAGATTTATTAAATATGCACTGAAAATTTTTACAATCAGCACTGCTGATTATAAAAACTACACTGCTGATTGTAAAAACTACACTGCTGATTTTACAATCTGCAATGCTGATTATAAAAAATAGTGCGCCAAAAAGATTTATTTGAAGCAGTTTCCGCTTCTTTGTAGTGCAGCGGAAGTTTGTATGAAAAAGGAAGCGGAAAGCCTGGACAGAAGTGATTGAAAGAAAGAGATACAGCCCGGACTTGATATCATGCCTTATAGATGACAGACATAATATCAAGACAGGGCTGCTACAGGCAAAGAGGTGAAAAGAGTAGCATACACAACCGTGACACCGGATCATGACTTCTTGAAACGAACCGGAAGGCCGTGTGTAAGACAATAATCACGGAACCTTACAAAAGAATCAAACATGTCAGCTCCAATATTTTGTGTATACAATGACGAAGCCAGGAAAAAGAGCATAAACAAAGCAACAAAAACACTATTGCCCTTGATTTTTTACAGGGCGATAGTGTTTAATATCATCAATATACAAAATAGAACTAAAAGCTCTACACCTGACACAAGAATATGCAAAACTCCATAACAATTTTTCAAGGATTATCACCAATTCAACAGCATCCCAAATACCACAAAATATACGATAAACTCAAAAAATGACATATAGAGTTTTCCATGCACGAATGATTTTAACGAAAATCAATCCATTCTGTTACGATAATCTTCATAAGTAAACTCACGGAAAAGTTCAAACGAACCGTCAGCATGAAGCAAGCCGATAGAAGGATGTGAGATACCATTAAACATACAAGTCTTTACCGTTGTATAATGAATCATATCTTCAAAAATTATATTTTCTCCCACCTTCAGTTCATGATCAAATTGCCATAAGCCCATAAAATCACCACTCAGACAACTGTTTCCACCTATTCTATATACATTTTTATTATTTTGCGCCATAGCCAGAGAATCATCATCCAAAGTTTCCGCCCCTCTAACAGCTGGTTTATAAGGCATCTCAAGACAGTCTGGCATGTGACATGTAAAACTGGCATCTATAATAGCTGTTTTCACTCCACAGTTTTCCACAACATCCACCACAGAAGTCACCAGAGGTCCTGTTTGCCATGCAAAAGCAGAGCCTGGTTCAAGGATTACGCGCAACCACGGATAGCGTGAGCGGAAATCCTGCAATGTCTTTATAAGCAATTCCGTATCATAGTCCTTACGTGTCATAAGATGACCACCTCCAAAGTTTATCCATTTCAGCTGAGGAAACCATCGGGAAAACTTCTCCTCTATATGTACAAGCGTACGACGGAAGGTATCTGCCCCGCTCTCACAATGACAATGAATATGGAAACCTTCTATACCTTCCGGCAATTCTTCAGAGAGTGCAGACGACAACACCCCAAAACGGCTTCCCGGAGCACACGGATTATAAAGTTCTGTCTCTATCTCCGAATATTCCGGGTTCACCCTCAAACCACATGAAATAGCTGTTCGGGTATTCTGTCCGGAAAATGCCAAGCCTGCATTATAGTCTGCTACCATAGAGTAAAAACGCTTATACTGACTTATAGAATTGAAAGTAATATGGCTGCTGCACTCCATTATTTTCGGAAAGTCTGCTTCTGTATATGCAGGCGAATAAGTATGAGCGGGACTGCCAAACTCCTCATAGGCAAGACGTGCCTCATAAACAGAACTTGCAGTTGTATGTCTTATGTACTCTCTAAATATATGAAAAGACTTCCATAAGGCAAAAGCCTTGAAAGCAAGTATGATTTCAACCCCTGCACTGTCAGCCACGTATTTTATGACATCAAGATTAGAACGAAGAAGCGACTCCTCCATCACATAGCATGGCGAAGGAATATAAGTAATATTTTTTTCCAGTAGCGATTCCATTATATTTACCTTTTAATTCATTCTATTGAGATTGACAACATGTGGCAATACTTCCGAAGAGTACAAAGCCACAATCTATCGTAACAGCCTCAATATGTATGTTTTCGTTTATTCTATTCAAAACTTTATAACACGATCAATCCATAATCTTAAATCGTGCAAATTTCAACAAAAGCTGCTTCATGCCAGCATTACGAAACTGTACTGTAGCTTTACAGTTGTCACCTGTTCCTTCCAACTTTTCAATTGTCCCGACTCCGAAACGTTCATGTTCTATACATGCCCCTACTTTCACTCCTGAAAGATTAGGAGAAGAATTTGCAGCAAAAGAGGAAGATGCTGGCTTACGCATGGCGGAAGAAACTGGAGACAGGCGGCGTATCAAAGGTGAAGGTGGCACAAGGTTATCCTGCACTCTCTTTTCTGCCACAGGGGCGGACTTCACTCTCCTTTCATCAGTTCCCATACTGTATGTATCTTTCTCTTCAGAGAAAAGATCCCTATGACGCTTCCATGGAAGTTCAACCTCGTCTGTACTTTTCCTTGCAGCAGCACGTGACGAAGAAAATCCGCGATCAAGATATTGCGGATCAATATCATTGATAAAACGACTTGGTGTACCAAATTCCATCCTTCCATAACGGAAGCGACTTTTCGCATACGTAAGGAAACAATGACGCTCTGCACGAGTAATAGCCACATAAAACAATCTTCTCTCTTCCTCCATCTCTTTGGGTGAAGAACCTGCCATGGCACTCGGAAACAGATTCTCTTCAAGACCGACCACGAAAACTGTAGGAAACTCAAGTCCTTTGGCTGAATGTATGGTCATAAGGGTGACTTTATGCTCATCATCGCCCTTATCCGTATCGACATCTGAAAGAAGGGACACCTCCGACAGATAGTCGCTGATAAAGACATTTCTACTTCCTTCCTCCAGTCTTGACGTACAGAAATCTTCCAGTCCGTTCATAAGCTCCTCCACATTCTCCTGCCTGCTAAGATTCTCCGGCAGACGGTCTTGATAGACATCTGCTATAATACCGCTTTGCCGGACAATTTCACGTCCTGCCTCTCGGGCAATTTGCGTACTCGCCATGTTGGCAAACGCAGCAATGAGGTCGCGAAATTCACCCACCCGCATAGCTGTAACCTTAGAGAGATTCAATCCGTATGTAAGAGGTTCATTTATCACATCCCAAAGACTTACATTATGTTCTGTAGCAACAGATACGATTTTAGCAAGAGTGGTATTCCCTATTCCACGTGCCGGATAATTAATCACACGCTTAAAAGCTTCCTCGTCATTAGGATTCACAGCCAAACGGAAATAAGCTATAATATCCTTTATTTCCTTACGCTGATAGAAAGACAGTCCGCCGTATATTCTGTAAGGAAGCCCGTTCTTCCGCAGTGCTTCCTCAAACACACGGCTCTGGGCATTCGTACGGTAGAGAATGGCAAAATCCGAATACTCTCCATTCTCCTTACGGTGCAGCTGCTGTATCTTTCTGACCACAATCTGCCCTTCTTCCACATCCGAATAAGCTTCCGTTACGCTAATCCGTTCACCCGACTCATTCTCAGAAAATACATTCTTCCTTATCTGCCTGCTATTCTTCCTTATAAGACTGTTTGCAGCCGCAACGATAGTCTGGGTGGAACGGTAATTCTGCTCAAGTTTGAACATTCTGCTATTTGAATAAATATCTTTGAAAGTAAGGATATTGTCAATGTTGGCTCCGCGAAATGAATATATACTCTGTGCGTCATCACCAACCACACATACTTTCTGTGTATATTCTGTAAGCAGCCATACAATACGATGCTGCGCAAAGTTTGTATCCTGATACTCATCAACAAGCACATATCTGAAGTGTTCGGAATATTTACGACGTATATCAGGATTTTTGTCCAACAGCCAATAAGTATAGACCAAAATATCGTCAAAATCCATTGCATCCGACTGCCTGCAACGATTGCTGTATCTTATGTATATATCACGCAAAGCCGGAACTTTGGCTCTGACATCATTCTGATAATTCGCCGGATTGGCAGCATATTCCTCCGCACTCACAAGTTGGTTCTTTGCATTGGATATCTGCGAAAGCACAGATGCCGGCTTGTAGACTTTTTCGTCAAGCCCCATTTCCTTGATTATACCTTTGACAAGGCTACGGCTGTCTGCCGTATCATAAATAGTAAAATTAGGAGAAAATCCTATACTCTCATATTCAGTACGCAATATGCGCAGGAAAACGGAATGGAATGTACCCATCCACAGATAGCGCGCCTTCTCGTACCCCACAATATTGGAGATACGTGTCTTCATTTCATTGGCAGCTTTGTTGGTGAAGGTAAGCGCAAGAATAGACCACGGCTCATAACCGTTCTCCAGCAGATATGCAATTTTATGTGTAAGCACTCTTGTTTTTCCAGAGCCAGCCCCGGCAATAATCAACGAAGGTCCGTCACAATATTCAACAGCTTCACGCTGACTGAAATTCAAAGACTCCAATATTTCTTCTTTCATCTGTCATTCTTAAAATAAAAGGTTTTGGGAAGTTTCACGTATTTTCTGCCGGCAACTCCTTTTATGTTGTTGTCATTCAGTTGTCTCACACCTATGCCTTCGTCCGTCAGTGTCAGCTCAAGGGTCTGGGCATCGCTGCCTCTATCACTTACCGCACGCACTTCCGCACGTCCGTCTTCAATAGAAATGACTTTCAGAATAGCCCAAGTTCCATTAATACTTCCCTGAAGGAATCCAAAACAGCTGTCAAGCTCAAGCCCCGGTATAGGAATTGAATCATTATAAAGATTGAGCTTCATACGGATTTTCAGTTCCTCATTTATAAACTGCCCCTTGAACTGCCTTTGCGCATAAATAAATAATGGGCAAAAAAATAAAAACAATATGGTCAGACTCTTCTTCATTTTTAGTTGTCTTACTTTTATTTATTGCCGCCCAAACGGCAGAATCAGATAATTGTGAACAAAATTAAAACAAAAACACCAAATGCCCCCATTGTCTTCAATTTTTTTGTTTATTTTGCAGTGATTTTAATTAGGAAAAACATTTTATGGGCCAATACAAACTATTAGTGCTTGATATTGACGGCACTCTGACAAAGAAAGACAAAACAATTTCACCTTATACAAGGGACACTTTGATTAATGCCCAAAAAGAAGGGCTTCGTATCGTTCTTGCATCAGGAAGGCCGACATACGGCATCGCTCCCATAGCGGACGAGCTGTGTCTGTCTGAGTACGGAGGATACATTCTATCGTACAACGGAGGTGAAATCATAAACTGGGCGACACGCGAGATACTTTATGCCAATGTGCTTGATGATGCAGTCAAGCCTTATTTATACAGCTGTGCAAAGAACAACGGTTTCCAGATTCTGTCATACTGTGATGAATATATTGTCACAGAAAATGCAGAAGACGAATATGTACGTCATGAAGCATTTCTCAATAAGATGCCGATAAAACAGGTGGCTAATTTTCTCGATGAAGTAACCTACAAGCTTCCGAAATGCTTGATTGTGGGTGCCCCCGAACCACTGCACAAGCTTGAAATAGAAATGGCAGAGAAACTAAGAAACAAAATGGGAGTTTTCCGTTCTGAAGCTTTCTTCCTTGAATTGGTTCCGGAGGGAATAGACAAAGCGAAATGTCTCAAAATATTATTAGAAAAAATAGGAATCAGTCGTGAAGAAATGATTGCTTGCGGAGATGGATACAATGATATATCCATGATTGAATTTGCAGGCCTTGGTGTAGCTATGGCAAATGCTCAGGAACCTGTACGAAAAGCTGCCGACTACATTACCTCAAGCAACGAAGAAGATGGTGTGGCGAAAGTTGTAGAGTTATTCTGCAAATAATTCTTTCGTGTAATCTATAAAACGACAAAGAAACAAATCGCAAAAAAGCAGTTGAAGTTTTAAGCACACCTGAGCAGGAGGTTGTTTCCGGACACATTTGCTTGACAATTAGAAAGACAGGGATGGACAAACATATTTACAGGCTTCACCATTGACGGGGAAGCCTGTAAAATTATCCACAAATTTTCGAATGGGAATCCTTTCTCTCGTAATCGGAATAGGGAATAGTTAAAGAATTTATCTATTCTCTATCCAATCATCAATGAGCCTTCTGGCTATTGATATCTTATCAGGTATCTCCGGCAAGGTCTCTAATGTGAACCATCCACCACTACTAAGCTCTTCATCCTGAAGATGAAGTTCACCGCTGTCATAGTCGGCTGTAAATCCAATCATTACTCCACACGGGAAAGGCCACGGTTGACTACCGAAATATTTTATGTTTTTTATCTTAAGATTTGTCTCCTCCTTAACTTCCCGTTCAACACATTGTTCAAGCGTCTCACCCGTCTCCAGAAAACCGGCGACAAGCCCATAAAAATTACGTTTGAAATTGCGCGCATGAACCAAAAGAATCCATTCTCTACCCTCCTGCCTTTTGCATATCCGTACAATTATGGCGGGTGAAACCTGCGGCCATATCTCTTTGCCGCAACTTGTACACACTTTACTGATTACAGTCTGCCTTCTTGTCGGAGCACCGCAAGCACCACAAAACCGTGTGTTTGAATCCCAATACAACAACTCCGAAGCTTTTGCAGCCATCTCATACATGTTTTTCGGCAATAGCTTATAGGACTCCCGCAAGCCAACAAAAGACAGATTTTCCGCCAACTCCTGTCCACGAGGTACAGAACAAGCCACACAAGAAACTGTATCATCCATATCGGGAAGAATCTGAAGCGAATCACTGTCTATTGTACCTCCTCCCAAAGGAAATGCAGAAGAGAAGGGAACAGACCACCGTCCCTTTTCTTCCTGCTTGTTACTTCCGGCTGTATCCAGCAATATACATCCTTCGCTGAATACAAACCAATATTTCTTGTCTGACAGTTCTTTCTTATGACACATGGATTCAATCCTTATAAAAGTCGATATTTTCTTTGGTCAACAGTTCTATCGACACATAATGATCACATTTTTGCTTTATATGCAGTACTGTTGCATTGAAAAGACTTCGGAAACAATTCTTTCCCTGAGTGTGCGGATGCTGAGCTATAAGGAAATCTACCGAACCGTTTTTTATACACTCCACATTGGCATCTACAGCGTCATAGCCAAGAAGAGACACATGTCCGTGCTCCGGCATCTCCTCACGGAGGAAATTTCCAATGATATGTATGGAAGAATTGAATGACAATCCAAATTTTATATCCGGATTCTCTGTAAAGAACTTCCGCATGATTTCTTTCATTCCAGGCTTGTCATAGGCATATAGAATTACATCCTTGATTTCACATTCCGGACAATGTTCCTTTATATACTGCCTGAAACCAACCTCACGGTTCATCTGCTGACGGGAAGCTACACGACCCTCACCCAGAATCTTAAACATACAAAGTTTCTTAGGAGCCCCCCCGGCAGCCATTAATATGATTCTACCCGAAAACTCTCCGCTCTTTATGGAATCCTGTCCATAAAAAGTAACGGGATTAAATTCCGGCCAATTGGAGTCAATGAGTGCAAAAGGAATATTCTTTTCATTGAGCTGACCAATAAACTTTGTCATTATCGTATGATTAAGGATAGGCCCCACAATAACAGCATAAGGATTTGAATTTACAAGATTCTGCGATTCAATCTTAAATGAATCGTCATTGAATGGATCATATCTGAATATCTTGAACGAAACCTTGAAATCATTAAAACGTCTTACACCCTCTATAAGACCTTTTTCAACTCTCGCCCAATAGCTGTCCACTTCATGCATAGGAAGAATCGCAGCAAAATCATAAGTTTTGTTACAAGCAAGGGCACTGGCATAATGATTGGGAACATAGTTTATCTCATCCAGAACTTTCTGCACCTTTTCAAGACTTTCTTTGGATACATTCGTTCTTCCATGTATAACCCTATCCACTGTGCCCACTGAAACTCCTGCTCTTTCAGCGATATCTTTTATTCTGATCTTCGATTGAACTTCCATCGTATTTTAACCTTGTCAATACACTGTTAATTGTTTTCAAATATCATGCAAAGTTAAATGAAATAATGAATATCCTCAAAAATACCTTGCAGATTTTTCGTACAATCCCCAATAAAGCTGATAGCGGAGCATAATTTCAGATATAGACATGACATTCCAAAAGCAGCAATACAATCTAAGCTCACCCATATCATACCCCGCCCTATAAATTTGCAAAATAGAATTTGCATAGGAACTTTCGGAAGGAAACTCCACTTCAGCCATAATATTTTGAAAATCTGCCAATTTGTACACGTCATTTTTCAAAAAAAGCACAATCACTCGGTATAAAATACATATTCATCATTCTGAATATTCAGAAAAGCTCACAAAAAACGAATAAAAACTATCAACTGCATAAATATGATATACAAACATTACCTTCAATTTTACTTTTTGCAAAATATTGCAGAATAAATGAGGTTTATAGTGAAAAAAAGCAATATATTTGCATCTGTAAACACTAATTTTGTGCATTTACAATATTGATGTTATATATGTATTTCGTATTTTTATGAGATTTGACAAACAAAAGATTAATACAATAATAACCTATTACAAATAATCATTTATGGCAAAAATTGTTACAATGGGCGAGATAATGCTTCGCCTTTCACCTGAAGGGAACTACCGTTTTGTACAGGCAGAAAAATTCAACATCATACCTGGAGGAGGCGAAGCTAATGTGGCTATCAGTTGCTCAAACTTCGGACACGACTGCTATTTCGTATCAAAACTGCCAAAGCATGAAATAGGCCAGATTGCAGTGAATGCGATGCGTAAATACGGTGTCAACACAGACTTCATTGCTCGTGGCGGCGATCGTGTAGGACTATATTATGCTGAAACAGGAGCCTCTATGCGCCCGTCAAAAGTTATATATGACCGTGCTAATTCCTCTATAGCGGAAGCAAAACCTGAAGACTTTGACTTTGACAAAATTTTTGAAGGAGCAGACTGGTTCCATTGGTCAGGCATCACTCCGGCAATCTCTGATGCAAGCGCAGAATGTCTCCGTCTTGCATGTATTGCCGCAAAAAAACATGGAGTTACTATCAGTTGTGACCTCAATTTCCGTAAAAAACTTTGGACAAGCGAAAAAGCCATATCAATCATGCGCCCACTTATGCAATATGTTGATGTATGTATAGGCAATGAAGAGGATGCGGAATTATGCCTCGGTTTCAAACCGGAAGCAGATGTTGAAGGCGGAAAGACTGATGCAGCAGGCTATGAAGGAATATTCAAGGCGATGATGAAAGAATTCGGATTCAAATATGTAGTATCAACATTGCGTGAAAGTTTCAGTGCCACTTACAACGGCTGGAAAGCCCTTATCTATAACGGCAAGGAATTCTATCAGTCAAAGCGCTATGATATCAATCCTATCATAGACCGCGTAGGTGGAGGCGACTCTTTCTCCGGAGGATTAATACACGGATTGCTCACAAAAGAAACACAAGGCGAAGCTCTTGAATTCGCAGTTGCTGCATCTGCTTTGAAACATACAATCCCGGGCGACTTCAATCATGTGTCGACAGAAGAGGTTGAAGCTCTTGCCGGAGGTAATGCAAACGGACGTGTGCAAAGATAAAGAATAATCTGTCTATCAATCTAACCAATTAAATAAGATGGCAAAATTTGACAAATATGCCGTAATGGCAAAAATAGGTGAAACAGGAATGGTGCCTGTATTCTATCATAAAGATGCTGAAGTTGCAAAAAAAGTCATTAAGGCTTGTTATGACGGCGGTGTACGTGCTTTTGAATTCACCAACAGAGGCGACTTCGCTCATGAAGTTTTCGCCGAATGTGTTAAATATGCAGCAACAGAGTGTCCTGAATTAGCTCTCGGAGTTGGTTCTGTAGTTGATCCGGCAACAGCAGCTCTCTATATCCAATTGGGCGCATGCTTCATCGTCGGCCCTCTTTTCAATCCTGAAATAGCTCCAATCTGCAACAGACGACTCATTCCGTATTGCCCTGGATGTGGTTCTGTCAGCGAAGTTGGAAAAGCTCAGGAACTTGGCTGCGACCTTACCAAAGTATTCCCGGGAGATGTATACGGTCCTGCATTTGTGAAAGGAATGAAAGCTCCAATGCCATGGTCGAAGATTATGGTGACAGGTGGTGTAGCACCAACAGAAGAAAACCTCACTGCATGGATTAAAGCCGGTGTTTATTGTGTAGGCATGGGAAGCAAACTGTTCCCTAATGACAAAGTAAAAGCTGAAGATTGGCAGTATGTTACGGACATGTGCCGCGAAGCACTCGGATACATAGCCAAAGCAAGACAAAAATAAAATACACTACAATAATATAAGAATATAACAATTCCCGGTCAGTCTTATTAAAACCAGACAGACCGGGAATTATTTATGAAAGGGTATTCATCTGTAAGAACAAACAGTAGGTTGCAAACATATTCATAGGGAACTCCAATGGCCTTACATCAACACATCAATAATGCATCACTTTCATTATCTGCAACCATATAATCCTCAGTCCTTTCATCAGTCCCCAAAAATCAAAAAAATAATGGCATGTGGAATGAACCGAAGTTCATTTGCACATGCCATTGATGACTACCCATCTCTTCCAATAACGAAGCGGTGTGAATCCACCTCTCTATCAAAGTAAGCAATCGGGGATACAATCATCTCAACTTTATCATCTTCCATGTATCTTCAATCTCACGAGAAGCCTGCACTGTCGGAGTCTGAGTTTTCTGAAGCTTAACAGAAGACACATCTTCCACATTCCTGCTAATATACTCAACAAGTTCCCCAAGAGTCTCATTTCCTCTACTCTCTTTAAGCTTCTTCAGAAGGAAATAAGTGAACAATCCATGTCCTTTTTCCTTGTAAGGATGCGCCGTCTGTTCTCCTGTAGCAGCACTGAAAACAATAAGATTACCTTTCGGCTCATTCTTCTTAGGTGCAATTGCCACGCCACGCGCTTCTGCAATCATCCCTTCTCCTCTCAATGAGCCGCTGAAACAAGCGTCCAGAAAAACAGTAACCATCTTTACATTCATCTGCTGCATCTCACCATACAATCTGTCCAGACTATAGCATACACTCAACTGGGACGACTTCGCATCTACCGGCAGCAGATAAGCTTTTTTTTCAGCATCATCAGGAAAACCATGACCGGCATAATAGAATATCACATTAATATTTCCTCCACGCACCTTAGCAATCTGCTTCATATCATCCACCACACGCAGAATCGTAGCATAAGTGGCATCAACATAACATCTGACATTATCGTCCGGAAGTCCTAATGTTTTCCGGCAATACTCCGCAAACGTGGTGGCATCAGCACTTGCAAATGGTACATTGACAGCTTCCTGATAATTCTCATTGCCAAGAATAAAGGCAAAAGTGTCGTGATTGCTGGTTGAATTCTGAGGTATATTCTCATCTACTTCCCTATCAACAGGAACCTCGTCTTTCGATGAGTCCAACCGTTTGATAAGATCGGCAATAATCTGATCACCTGTCATTTTTTGTGAGTTATCCTCCTTGACAGCTCCTGTACCAGTATACACCTTCTTTCCAAATGCAAACATACATTCACTTATGCCGAACTGATCATCAATAATACCATATTGTGGAGTTACTACAACCTTATCCCATTTTTTCTTAAAGGCTTCAGCTTCGTTTGCAGGAACCTTCACCAATATATCACCCAGATTCTTTGTCTTCACCCTATATCCAGCCTCTTCCACCACATAAGCGTCCAATGTAGATGTAAACAAGTCAGGGGCATTATCTTTGATGTATTCCTGTTTCAACCTTTCTGTAACAGCATCTATTTCCTTTCTCAACTCATTTTCATTATTGACACGAGCTTCCCATTGCGCTTTTGTCTCCGAGTCCTTCTTTTTTGTCCACTCATCTATAGCGGCAATTATTCCCCTGCCGGCATAAAAGCTAAATGAAGTTGTAATTTTAGGCAGTTTCTCACAAAACACACGAGCGTACGGAAATAATTTATCTTTCACCACATACTCCGGAATCACAAGCCTATTTCCTTTTACTTCCTCCACATTCACACATCCGGAAAACACATGATCACCGATAAAAGGTTTGTTGTCCGGCATGACTACATTTTTTATCGCCTTGCATCCGGAAAAAGCCTCATTCCCTATACGGGAAATCTTATTTGAAAGTTTAACATCCGTAAGGTTCAGACATTGTGAGAAAGTGCTTTCTTCTATCACACTTACACCTTCTGGTATTTCAACCTTGCGAAGTTCCCTGCAATTAAGAAAAGCTCTTGCATGTATGGAGTTCAGGCTCTCAGGAAAAGCGAATGCCCGCAAAGAAAGACAGCTTGCAAAAGCCATATCTCCGATTTCTTTCAAGCCTTCTCCCACAACAACCTCATTCAGATTAGAGCAATATGCAAATGCAGACTCGCCTATCTTTTCCACTGTCTGGGGTATTCGTACACTCTGAAGAGACTTGTTGTCATAGAAAGCACGATCACCGATTCTGACCACTGTATAAACCTTCTCACTCATGTTTATGGTATCAGGAATCACCACCTGATGCTCTGCGCTTTCATTCGCAACAACTTCAAGCTCATTGTCTGATATTGTCTTATACTTGATACCTCCAATAGTTTGTGAATGCATCATAACAAAACACATCAAGCACAATATCGTCGCTATAATTTTCTTGTTCATAAAAGAAATGTTTTTTTATAAAGTTCTATTTCTTTTCGTTAAGAACATTCCACTTATATTTGTATGTAATACCATTGATATTCATTTCTATGAAGAAACTTTCAGTCTTCTTACTGTCAGTAAGCAGGAACCCGTACACTCCCTCACCCGGATGTATTGTAGTGCGACGGATATATTCAATATTCGTAATCTTATTATCCTCATTATACACAGGAGTACAATCGGCAAGTTCGCTACGTTTCAGCATTTCATCCTGAAAATCCTGCACACTATTGACACTTGTCACATTTCCTCCAAGATTCATGATTGTAATATCAACAGGGGAAGAGTCAATAATAACCTTACCGCTTTGGATTGCAATAACGCGCTTTCTCTCCCTCTTCTCTTTTTCCTCTGTGTATTTTTCATACGGTACAAAGAGAGAAACACGCTTTTTGTCCCCCTTGACCGAATATGCGTCAATATTGTCAGGATCGATATCGACATTACTCATCGACTTGTTCAGTATGAAAAAGTCAAAGCGACGGTTTGAACCTATTTCGTCAGACATAGTCTTTGTAACACCCAATACCAATCCGTTTTTCAGATAATACAACCACTTCACTCCGTTCTTATGTTCCGAATGCAGCCCGTCTTCCTTTGGTTCAATACAGATTGGCTTGTTGTCCAGACAGCGGAAACGACCAAAATTATTGTTGCGGTCTATTTTTACATAGTTTTCCGATTCCGTACCATTTATATACTCCATCTGTTTACATGTCTCTCCATCGTCGGAAAACTTGGAATATATACCATTTCTGCGGTTATCGCTCATATTAACATGCTCATTCACCAGTCCGTTTTCATAATATGAAGTATATTCTCCGTCAAGCAGCCCCATAAAGTAATGGCTTACCTCCTTTATCTTTCCCGATTTATAATAACGGGTATATTTACCTAAAAACTTGGAGTTGTTGTCATCATATTTATCTAAAGTACTGAAACTGCCTTCCCCTTCAACTACACCGTTCAAATAAAAAGTACGAAAACGCTTTGTAGCCATAGAATCAGCAGGATATAATGCATATCTGTAATATGCGGCAAAAGCCTTATTATTGATTACCTTCCAATCCTGATCATAATAAATTGTATCCACTCTGTCTTTTGGTACTTCCACCACCACATTAGCCACGATTGAATCCACAAGAGCTGTATCTTGCGTTATTTCTGTATCAGCAATAGAATCTTTAAGATTAACAACATCCTCCATTGTCTGAGCTGCAACATACTCTCCCACCATACAAGCTGTCAGCAGGCCAAATAGAATTTTTTTTCTCATTTTTACACAAATAATTATCCAATTATGCTTGCAAATGTACAAATAATAAAAATATTATTCAATTTTTTTAAGGCTATAAAATACTCATCTTATGAAACAAAGTAGTTTAATGTAGAAAAAAAGATTATCCGGTTTATGTAACTCTTATCTTCATTATTCTGTCCAAAGAAAAAGGACATGTACCAGCATACACTTTACCAATAATCCAAACTAACACTAAATAGAAGAAAAACAATCTTTTACTCTTAAAGTTTAAGGTAAAATTCTTTCATAACATTATTTTCATGTCACCATAAAAGTAGCAGTTTGACCTAAACCCAACGATACAAACGCTTCAAATATTACGATTGTTGATGAAAAATCCCTAAATCAAACCTAATAGAGCATTCCTCATATTTTGTGAACATAACTCCCCTATGGAGTTCACCTATACATGGGTAATTATACCAGCCTCTTCCCTCATGTCCCTAATATAATTTGATAATTAAAATATCCACAAACATAGCTATTTACCTTTTTTCAGATTGTTCCTGCTCTTGCAAAAAGGAAGCTACAAGAAAGGCTGTATGCAAAGGAAGCAGCTATAAAGTATAGTTCCATGAAGACATTTTTTTCGAGTTTCAATTCAAACAAATGTCTTCTCCTTTTTTATTTCTTTTGTCTGCGCTCTAAAAACAGAAACAGCGCACAGATTTATTAAATATGCGCTGAAAATTTTTACAATCAGCACTGCTGATTATAAAAACTACACTGCTGATTGTAAAAACTACACTGCTGATTTTACAATCTGCAATGCTGATTATAAAAAATAGTGCGCCAAAAAGATTTATTTGAAGCAGTTCCCGCTTCTTTGTAGTGCAGCGGAAGTTTGTATGAAAAAGGAAGCGGAAAGCCCGGACTTGATATCATGCCTTATAGATGACAGACATAATATCAAGACAGGGCTGCTACAGGCAAAGAGGTGAAAAGAACAGCATACACAACCGTAACACCGGATCATGACTTCTTGAAACGAACCGGAAGGTCAGGGATGACGAAATAAAGCGGTTGCCGAACCGGAAGGTCGTATGCAAGACAAACGAACGTCTACCACGAATGTATAAGCCTGAGAATGTGATGTTCAGACGGGAACAGCTTCAGACAATATCAAAATGCGTCATAGCACATACGTGGAATAAACCTACACATCATCCGAAAGATTTCACATAAACCCACTCCCAAAATATCTGATAAAAAACATTTCAGGAAAAGACTTCTGTTGTATCATTTATTATGCCATGACGTTCAAACAAGGATACGATCAGACGGGGAAACGCATAACCGGAAAGTTTCTCCAATCCTACCCAACAGACCTCATTAGGAAAGGACTGTGCACTTGGCTTCTCATCCAGACTAAGCTTATAAAAATTGCATATCAATGTCCGATGTGTCAATTGATGCCGCACGTTCTCCTGCAAAACAGTCCACACCGCTCCCGAACATTGTGTGAGAACTGACAACAGACCGCTTGCCATCAGATTTTCAAAAGAACACGGATTATCAGTCTCTATCATCAAAGGCTCATACAATCCTTTCCATATATCATTCCCGCTTCTCCGAAATAAAGCGGTCTCGTCTTCAACCTGTATGTATATATAGTGCAAATAACGTACAGACACTTTCTGCGTACGAGACTTTACCGGAAAATCTTGTATTCTATTGGTCTGAAAAGCAACACAGCTATCTACAAAAGGACAAACTACACACTCAGGAGAATGAGGCACACATTGTAAAGCCCCAAAATCCATAATAGCTTGATTATAATCTGCTACATTCTGCTTATCAGGCAACAAATTCTGTGCAAGTTCCTTGAAATATCGTTTCCCGGAGACCGTATCTATTGGTTCTGCAATGCCCAAATAACGAGACAAAACACGATATACATTTCCATCCACCACGGCATAAGGCTGTCCGAATGCAAAGGAAGCAATGGCAGCAGCCGTATAGTCCCCTACTCCTTTTAGCGCACGAATGTCCTGATAAGTTTCCGGAAAGCCGCTTTGTGCCACAATCTGACGTGCCGCTACATGCAAATTACGTGCTCTGGAATAATATCCGAGTCCTTGCCAACATTTCAACACTTCGTCTTCATCAGCCTTAGCCAATGTGTCTACATCAGGAAAGCGTTCCATAAAACGTACAAAATAGTCATAGCCTTGAGCCACACGAGTCTGCTGAAGGATAATCTCGGATATCCATATCATGTAGGGATCATGTGTATCCCTCCATGGAAGACATCGACGGTTTTCACCATACCAATTCAAAAGTTTGCAAGCAAAAGAATCATCCATAAATATGCAATTCATAAAAAGCATTACAAAATTAGCCCTTTTATCAGAACAAGAAAAAACTTTCTTTATAATAAATATCTGATACAAGATTTTCAGTATGTGCCAAGCATTATTTCATAACTGTCAATGTTCATCCTTTCTCTCAACGGCAATAACAGCATTTATTCCGGTGATTATCTTATGACAATCGGACTTGACATATTCACAGGCAACAAGCTCAACAGCCGCGTCATCGAAGTCACAGCAATGTAAAAATACAACTTAGCCTATAAAATAGAAGTCAGGGATATGCGATGACTATCATGCATATCCCTGACTTCTATTTTATATTTATAAGGAAACGATTATTTGATCAGTATCTTCCTTACTGTCCCATCGCTCATCCTTACAATGTTTATACCTCGCTGCGGAACGTTCAGTTTAGCTCCTGAAACAGAATAATAAGCTACAGGAGCCACAAGACCTGACTCTAAAACAGGAACATCAATGGCATCAACTTCACCACCAAGTATGTCCGCATTCTTGCCTGAACCATAATAATACAAATTCCATTCACCAACTACCACGTAGTCATTTGAACCGATAGTCTTATCGAGATACATACCAATTGTAGCTGTACCATCTTCACCAACATAGAACGGAAGTTCATTGATATAATATCCGGCATTATAGAATGCTACAGATGGAGAAGTGCCGTCAGGAACATAAATTCCATTAATGGTCTGTGTTTTCACACCTCCCGGAACTTCATCAGCTGATGCTACACCACCCTCAGAAAGATTCATAACCGGTTTTGAATATTTATCTTCTGATGTCTGCGCATAAAGAATAGTCAGGTGAGTATCAACACCATTATTGATGTTGGCAGCTTCCTCTTCGTAACTTCCTGCACGATAGTAAGCATGGACAGTCACTTTATAAGTACCTTCAGGCAAACCGGAAAGCGTCTGGCTCAGCGCAAAAGTATTCTTATTATAAGAAGCGGTGTTTTCCTTATAACCATTCAGAGTTGTAGTAGTCCAGCCCTCAATCGTGGTAGTGCTCTTGTCACCACGGGAAGGATCAAAATTATTGTTGACAATAAGTTCACTTACATTCTGCTCTGCATGTCCTTCATCCGGATCGCCCATATACCACAATTCCCATTCACCGACTACAACATAGTCATTGGAACCAATCGTCTTATCAAGCCGCATACCAATTGTGGAAATACCATCTTCACCAACCATAAATTCAAGTTCATTCAAATAATATCCAGCATTATAGAATGCCACAGAAGGAGACGTACCATCAGGAACATAAACACCATTGATGATTTGTGTCTTCACTCCTCCAGGAACTTCATCTGCAGATTTCACTCCTCCTTCAGAAAGATTCATAACAGGCTTCCGGAATGTCTCCGCAGAAGTCTCCGCATAAAGGAAAGCAAGATGGGTGTCAACACCATTATTGATGTTGGCAGCCTCCTCTTCGTAACTTCCTGCACGATAGAATGCATGAACTGTCAGCTTATACTTACCTTTTGGCAGACCGGAAAGTGTCTGACTGAGCGCAAAAGTATTCTTGTTGTAAGAAGCTGTATTTTCCTTATAACCATTCAGAGTTGTAGTAGTCCACCCTTCAATTGTAGAAGTGTTCTTGTCACCACGAGCAGGATCAAAATTATTATTGACAATCATTGAAGAATAATTCACAGGATTATCTTCTGTTGCCTTGTCACCACCCATCTTCACAGATACTGATGCAGCATTGAGATCCGAAATAGCCTGTACAGCCTCATCATTAGAATATGCCTGGTTGTCATAAGCTGTCTGAGCAGCATCAAGTACAGACTTGGCATTATTGATTGTCACTTGATTAGCAGTAGTATTGTTTTCTATCGCTTCGGAAAGTGTCTTAAGTGCAACAGCAAGATTAGCATACAGAGCTGTACCTTCTTCTACATCCTCCATAGCTTTCTTCAAATCAACAAGAGCATGGTAAGTATCCTCCGCGCTCTGAGAGTCTGCTATGGCATCGGCAAGCACACCTAATTCAGGTTTACCTGCATAATTACCAAGCAATGTTTGTGCGTCTGGAAGAGTCTGAGAAATAACCTGTGCAAGCACTTCTTCATTCTTTCCACGGAAGGTAAGAGTGGCACCACCAGCCCAAAGACGACAATTCTCTACAGTACGCACCTTGTTTGTCACACCAATCTTCATTGTCCCATCAGTCACCAGACCATAAACAACAACCGGGCATAAATCTTCACTAAATGCTTTAGATGCCTCTTCCGGTTCGTTTATGAGTGTTTCGCCGAGATTGCCAGTAGGAATCTTCGTTTCATAAGAATTAATATAAGCATACGCAGTAGCTATAGCTTCATAATCTTCAGTATATATATCACCTGGACGGAATGCAGCCTGAAGCTTAAATTCATACAAGCCATTCTGCAAACCAGATAATTCCTGATAAACATCACAAGCCACATTGTGCGCTTGCATAACAGGATATACCTGTGTGTCACCTACAGGCCAAGTAATAGAAGTATTTGTCACACCTTGCCATCCGCCTGCTTCAGAGAAAAGAGGATTCTTAAGCAAATCAGTGCAATCATCACCGTCAACTTTAGAATTTGCTTTGGCATCTGTCAGAAGTTTTTCCAGATAAGTAAGCTCTGCTTCTATCTGAACTGCATCAAGCAAACCAGACTTGAGTACATATATGGCGCCGCCATGACCATTGAAGTCTGTCTCATCTGCGTCTTCCATCATAAGATAGTCACTCAGAAGAAAAACTTCATCACTGACACTTCCCGTAGTACCGACCCACTCAGTAGCTTCATCGATCTTGTCAGAATATCTGCCATAAGCAGCCACACTCTCAGCCATTGACTTCGACATCGATTTAAAAGCAGAAAAGGCTTTAGCCACATCTGCTGCAACAGAAGCATTGACTAATGCAGATTTTGCTGCCTTATATGCTTCATATACCGACTTCTGGCAGAAAATGTTTTCTTCTGAAATCAATGTAGCATAATCAGGCTCCAAACTGAGGGTTTCAGATACAAGCAACTGATATGCTTCCGTCGTATTGCCTATATAATATAGATAGACATTATCAATGCCCACCCAATTAGGACCTTTCACCTGCACATCAAGACCCAGCTCAAGATTACCATCTACTACAATGGAATAAATGTCCATAGGTTTCTCTATGTCTATTTTGTCAGCCTCTACAAGTTTACGGGCCTCGCCGGAATAGAGGTATGTAGCACCTGGAACATTTGTGAAAGCAAGAGCATTAAGATGGTATACTCCAGTAGGAAGCTCTGTGGCTGTGGCAGAAATCTTTCCTGCTGTAAAAGCTTCCCAATGCCAATTCTCATAATGATTTCCTGTCACAGCAATATCTGCAGCATTATTGCCATTGGAAGCCTGCTTATTGCTTGCACCTGTTGTCGATGTCCATCCGGAATATGTACCGTCATTGAAATCTGTGGCAATACCCAAGAGAGAGAGTGCCTCCACAGGAGCACTAATGGTTGCTACAGCCAGTTTGGCATTCCTTATGGCTGTTTCAAGGAGTCTATACTGGAGTTCCAATGTCTCCACTGTACTTGCTGTATTATTGTATGCAGACTTAGCTGCGGAAAGAGCCTCTGCATCAACTCCAGCCAAACTTTCAGCTTCAGCGATACGCTCACCAAGAAGTACTGCTGCATTGTATTGTTTTATATCAGCAGTATATGCCATATAGTTTTCCGGCTCAACAAAATACCAAGTTATGTGACAATCGGACATTGCATAATCATCCACTTCTTCGGGATCACATACATAAATACGAGTATCATTCCTTGAAGGAATAATACCCAAATAGGCTCCGGGCCAAGTGCTTGGAGTCCATTCAGAGTTCAGAGCAGAAAAGCCCCATCGATAGGTTCCGTCACCCTGCGGTTCAAAGCAAAACAGATCATCACCTGTATTGCTTCCACTTTCATCGACCCAAATACCATCCTGTTTAATGTAAAGAGGAAGAAAGGTGGTAGAACTCTCTGCTGCATTTGTCACCAGATATGAGTTTGCATCTGTTTCCGATTGGACAAGAATAACCTTATGACCAGTAGTAACACTGATACTGGCACGTGTCCCATAATCATTAGCACCCACGAAAAAGGCACCTGCTTCTTTATTGTAAAGATAACATTCTTTACCAACAGTAAGCGGCATGCAGACAGGATCTGCAGGCTTTGTCCATTGGGCAAACGAAGTCATATTTACAGACAAAGATGCCATAAATAAAACCAATTTGTTCATTGTTAATAATTTTGTTAGTTTTTATTAGATTATTGTCTTGTTTACAAAGTTTGTTAAAAAGAATACAAGAGTATATATAATACACATTGCAAAATTAGAAATAAAGAAGAACTCTTGCAATATTTTACATATTTTTTCATTTCCAACAATTCAAATAAGACCGAAAACTATTTATCGGACAGTAATAAATAAAAATAGGAATATATATAACCGCCTATGGCTTGTGCCGCACAAGCTCCAGTGCCGTATTTAACCAGGGTTCTATTCCAGCCTGAATCGTTTCTTTGCGCTGTGACATACCCAAATAGTCGCTGGAGATATATGCGGATGTCGTTCCTTCGAAATCTTCTATGGACATTTGGGAACCAACTCCGCTATGAGCCATAGCCCAATAGCTTTTGCATCCCAATCCGTTCATTTGGTCAATGTACTTCTGGAATTCTATGCTCTTGATTTCACTTCAGTCTTCAAAGACAGCTCAAAATCTATTAATTAATAAAACTATATATTTTTCATATTATATATATAATGTATATATTATTGATATATGTGATATAAAATCACTATAATATAATTGTTTATAAAATTTAATTTATAATTTTTATTTTAATATTCTTGTATTTATACATATATATATATATATATTTGCAAACAAAATAATTCTCATTCAATAATTGATATGAGATATGATGTCAAATAAAAAACTATTAATCCAACAACAGTATGAGTAAACAGATATTAGTAACAGGAGGACTTGGGTTTATCGGGAGTCATCTGTGTTTATGCCTTTTGAAAGAAGGACATTATATTACATGTCTGGATGATTTGTCTACCGGTCAGATGAAAAATCTCCACGACTTAGGTTTGCCATGACTTTATGAGCGACTCAATGATGGAACGTTTCAAACTAACAACTCTTTCTGCCGAAGGACTCCGACAAAAAGAATAGATAGAAATTTATTTAGTATTCAAATCAAGGAAAATAGAATTATTTTATGAAAGTACATTGCATTATCGCAGTTATTGCATTTATGGCGGCAAGTAGTCACCCATGTAATGCTCAGACAGGACAGAAGCAGCACACTGCTCAAGAACAAAGTTCACATACACTTATCTATGAGCGGAACCAAGTAGACCAACAAGCGGCATTTGCTGGTGGAGAGGAAAAATTAGTGGAGTTTATGATAAAAAACCTAAAATATCCAGAAGAAGCCAAGAAGGACAAGGCCAGCGGTGTTGTGCAGGTACAGTTTGTCGTAGAGACCGATGGTAGCCTTGCAGAAATAAAGGTTTGCAAAAGTGCGCATTCTGCTCTTGATGCTGAGTGCATCCGCTTTGTTAAGGCTATGCCGAAGTGGACACCGGCCAAGATAAAGGGAAAAGCCGTCCGCCAAAGGGCAATTGTTTCTATACCATTCAGATTGAACTAATATGAATAGGGTGATAGCTCTCGTGTATGTTCTTGCCGCAGCATGCGGAGTCTTGTTGGCGCAACCCAAACAGAATGGACGTGCGCCTGTCCGCGAGAAACGTGGGTACAATCAGCGCGTAGTCA
>JAAGKN010000560.1_pt1 | contig 58963 bp, 78 predicted proteins | sample 6206371 | NCBI WGS metagenome assembly JAAGKN01 (sample SAMN11533720, study PRJNA540317) | gut metagenome | isolation source: fecal pellets from male and female animal of same cohort | host: Peromyscus leucopus | place: USA:CA | collected 2017 | reverse complement strand
CCATCCACATAATTCAAAATGATGATGTATAGGAGCCATTTTAAAGATTCTTTTTCCAGTTTTTCTAAAGAATGTAACTTGCATAATTACAGATACTGTTTCTATTACTGGAATAAGAGCTACTATTATTAATATAATAGGCATTTTTAAGTATAATGCTATTCCTGCAATTGCTCCACCAAGAAGTAAAGACCCGTGTATCTCCCATAAATACTTTAGCAGGATGTAAATTGAATAGTAAAAATCCTAAACAAGCTCCAACAAGACCTGCGCCAATTATAACAATTTCCTTAACACCTAATATAATTCCAACCACTGTAAAAAACGCTAATATTATAGTAGTTACTGTTGTAGATAATCCATCTATACCATCTGTTAAATTAACTGCATTTGTTGTACCAAGTAAAACAAAAATTGCAAATGGTATATAAATCCATATCGGCATATTAATATATATTTTTAAGAATGGTATATATGTATCTGTTCCTATTTTTAGTATATTAGTTAAAAATAATGTATATGCTACTGCAATAATTAATAATCCAAGCATTTTATAAATTGGCTTTAATCCTTTAGTATTTTTTAATACTAACTTTTTAAAATCATCCACAAATCCTACTAATCCAAATCCAATTGTAACAAATAATAATGGTAATATATTTTTAGCAACATTTATCTCTGTTTTAGAATAATCAATATACAAAAATGTACATACTATAAAAACTGCAGCAGCAATAATAATTCCACCCATTGTTGGTGTTCCTTGTTTTTTTAAATGTGACTGTGGTCCATCATCTCTTTCTATTTGACCTACTTTTAATCTTCTTAATATTGGTATTATAATTAATCCAAGTATTGTACTTATTGCAAAAGAAAGCAATACTACTTTTATATGAAATTCCATCTCTTCCTCCTAATTTTGTATTTGTTTTTGTTCGTAAATAATTTATTTATTTTGTATTTATTTTTGTTCGTCGATAATTTCTTTTATTATTTCTTTTTCATCAAAAGGATATTTTTCATGCCCTATTATTTGATAAGTTTCATGTCCCTTACCTGCTAAGACTACTATATCATTTTTCTTAGCTATTTGCATAGCATGTTTCATTGCTTCAATTCTATCTACAATACATACATATTTTCCGTTAGTCTTTTTTATTCCTTCTTCAATTTGATTAACTATTTTCTCTGGATCTTCTGTACGTGGGTTGTCAGATGTAATAATTGTATAATCTGCAACTCTTCCAGATATTTCTCCCATAATAGCACGTTTACCTGAATCTCTATCTCCACCACATCCAAATACAGAAATTACTTTTCCTCTTGTATATGTTTTAACTGCATTTAATATATTTTCTAAACTTTCTGGAGAATGTGCATAATCTATCATTATTGTAAGTTCTTTTTTATTATCTACAAGTTCACTTCTTCCTGGAACTCTTACTTCTAATAATGCTTCTTTTATATTTTCTGGACTGCATCCAAGTTTTAAACCTATAGATATTGCAGCAAGTGTGTTATATACACTAAATCTTCCTGGTATAAATGTTTTTACTCTTTCATTTCTAGTTCCTAATTTAACTTTAAAATCTACATATGAATTTGTGATTGTTATATCTTTTGCTAAAAAATTACAATAATTATCAATACCATAAGTAATTATATCATTGTTTGGAAGTAACTTTGGTATCTTAGCTGTATGTAAATCATCAGCATTTACATATCCAGTTTTACACATTTGGAATAATTTTAATTTTGAATTAAAATAATCTTCCATATCTGGATGTTCTTTTTCACTTATATGATCTTCAGAAAAATTAGTAAATACTGCAATATCAAATTCACATCCATCTACTCTATGTAATTTTAGACTTTGTGAAGATACCTCCATTACTATTGCCTCACAACCCTCATCAACCATTTGTCTAAACATTTTTTGTAATTTTAAACTTTCTGGAGTTGTTCTCTCACTATCTTCTAATTTTTTATCTCCTATATAACATGCAATTGTTCCAATTAATCCGAACTTTCTTTCCTTCTCTTTCTAAAATTGCCTTTGTCATAAAAGAAGTAGTAGTTTTTCCTTTAGTCCCTGTTATTCCTATTAATTTAACCTTCTTAGACGGATTTTTATAAAAGTTACATGCACAAATTGCTAAAGCGTGTCTTGTATTATCAGATAATACTATTGTTACATCATCTGGAATTTCCCTTATAATTTTTTTATCTATATCTGTTCCGAGCAAGTATTACTTTTGCTCCTTTAGCAATAGCATCTTTTATATAGTCATGACCATCTACATCAAATCCTTTTATAGCAACAAACATATCACCTTTGCTTATATTTCTTGAATCACTATCTAAATTATTTATATCTATGTCTAATGAACCTTTTAACTTTAATCCTTCTAATCCTGCTAATACTTTTTTTAATTCCATAGACTTCTCTCCTTACATTTATAATTTCGCGAATATATTATATAACTAAATTTCAGTTTTGTATAGAAATTTTTGGTTTATTTTTTTAATTTATTAACCATTATATTTCTATCGTTATTTTATTTCCTGATTTTATTTTGATTCCTGGTCTTGGAAATTGCTCTTTTATTATAACTTCTGATTCTTTAATTTCTTCTTCGCCTTTCTCATATTCAATTTCTATCTCCAATTCTTTTAACTTTTCTTTTGCGTCTTTTATTGATAATCCGAACTAAATCTGGGACCTCAATTTCTTGCAACTCTTCTTCTCCTGTTTGTTCTTTTTGCACTTCTAAATATGGTAATACTTCACTAAAAATTTGCCCGCCTACTGGTGCTGCAACTGTTCCACCTTGATGTCCAGATTCTCCTGTTGGATTATATAAAGTTACTAATATAGTTACTTTAGGATCATCTGTTGGTGCTACACCAATAAAAGATGTAACATATTTTCCAGTATTTACTCCATCTTCTGATGTTCCTGTTTTTCCACCAATTATATCCTTGAACTCTTGCATTTTTTCCTGTTCCTTCTGAAACAACAGATGTCATCATACTTAAAACTTTTTCTGATGTTTCTTTAGAAATAACTCCTTCTTGCTTTTTAGTTTCTATATCTCTTACTTCACCTGTTTTACTATCTACAATCTGTTTTACAACTCTAGGTGTAACATGAATTCCACCATTTGCAATAGTTGATACTGCTGTTACCATTTGAAGTGGTGTAACTTCAAATCTCTGTCCAAATGCAATAGTTCCGAAGTTCTACAGGCCCAACCTTATTTTCTGCTAAAAATATTCCTTTTGCTTCTCCCGGAAGGTCTATCCCTGTTTTTTCTAAAAATCCAAATTTTCTTAAATATTCATAGTATTTAGAAACACCAAGTTTTTGACCTAATCCTATAAAAACGGGATTACAAGAATTCATTAATCCTTCTCTTAAACTTTGACCACCATGTGGTCTATAGTATCTCCAACATTTTATTCTTACTCCTGCAATTTCAATACTTCCTCCACAATTATATTCTCCTTCCTATCTGTTTCAGCAATTCCTTCTTCTAATGATGCTGATGCTGTTACTAATTTAAATGTTGAACCAGGCTCATATGTATCTGCAATAGCTTTATTTCTCCACATTGCTTGTAAATTTTTTGTTTTATCACTTTGTGACATTGTATCCCATGTATTTTTTAATTCTTCTGTATTTGCTTCATAAGGAGTATTTAAATTATAATCTGGATAACCTGCCATTGCTAGAATATCTCCATTTTTTGGATTCATAATAACAATATTTCCACCATCTGTACATACGTTGTCAATACATGCTTCTTTTAAATATTTTTCTGCAATACCTTGAATTGTTGCATCTATTGTTAAAATCAAATCATTTCCATCAATAGCTGATATATAATCTTCTCCCTCTTTTACAATATCTCCGCCTTTTGCATCTGTCATTTTAACTATTTTCCCTGTTTCTCCCTTTAAATCACTATCATAAATAGCCTCTATTCCATCCAAACCTTGATTATCACTTCCACAAAAACCTATTATTTGTGAAGCTAAACTATTATATGGATAATACCTTTTTGTATCTTCATCTATATTAATTCCTTTAGTTATATTATTATCATCCATCCAAACTCTTAATCTATCTGCCTTTTCCCTATCTACCTTTTTTGCAATTGTTTCTATAGCACTTTTTCTTGAAACCTTTTTTAAAGTTTTATCATAATCCACTTCAAAAATCTCAGATAAAATTCTTGCAACTTTTTCTTTATCCTCTTTACTAATATTTACTGGATTTACTGTTATTGTTTCTACTGTACTACTAACTGCAAGTATATTCTTTCCTGTGGCATCATATATAGTTCCTCTTTTAGGATTAACTTTTCTATCCAAAGTCTGTTGAACATATGCCATAGATTCAAGCTCGCTTCCCTTTACAAATTGAATATATCCTATTCTGCTAGCAAGTAAAGTCATTATAAAAAAAGAAGTAATTAAAGCTACTTTCATTCTTTTCTTTCTTGTTAAATTTCCGCTTTTCTCTAGTCTCTTTATATTTATTTTTTTGTTAATCTTTTGCTTTTTTCTTAATCTTTTTTTCTTCATAAATTATCACCACTTTATTTTCTATTACTTTAATAATATTAAAGTAAATAAAAAAAAGACTAAAATTATTAATTAATTTTAGTCTTTTATTATATCTTTAGTAAAATCTCATATTATCTTTCTAAATTGATTATAATTTCATCTATTACTTTATCTTCTAAAATGAAATTTGTATTAAAAAAACCTATTTCTGGACGAATTCCATCTTTATTATGAAAATCAGAACCCACTGTTACAAATAGATTATTCTCTTTTGCAAATTTATTCCATTTTTCTACTTCATTGATTTTATTGTTATTACGGTCTACATATAAGTAATTTGCTTCTAATCCATCTGGCTCCATATCTTTTATTATTTCTAAAATATCTTCATCTGTTAAATTATCTTCATGTACATAAGCCACTGGATGTGCTAAAACAACTTTACCATTTGCAGCTCTTATAATTTCTGCTGCTTCTTTTGGTGTTGCAGTCTCCTTTTTCACATATGCAGGACAGTTTTCATTCATAACAGTTTCTATAAATTCACCTTTATTTGGAATATGCCCAAAATTATTTATAAGCATGTCTTTATTTCTTTCATTATTTACAACATCTAATGCAATATGAGCTTTAGTGACAGCATCTATTTTATCTAATTCTTGAACATTTAAAATATATCCTAATTCATTTAATTTTTTAGCCACATTATGTAAATAATCATGTCTTGCGTTTCTTAATTTGTATAGTTTTTCTTTCATTTGTTTATCATTTAAATCAAAGTTATATCCTAGTACATGAATACCTGCTTTACTAGCTTTGGTTGATATTTCTACTGCATTAATAAGCGTTATATTCTTACTCTTTGCATAAGAAATTAGTTCATCATTATATGCTTCTATTGTATCATGATCTGCAATTGCAATAATAAAAGTTCCATTTTTAGACGCCTCATCTATAACTTCTTTTGGAGTTAAAGCTCCATCTGACATTGTTGTATGAATATGTAAATCTATTCTTCTTGACATATTTTTATCTCCTTTTCTCTTAATTTTATATTTACTATATTGGTATTTCATCATCACTAACATTTGGCATTTTACTTTCTTCTTGCTTTTCTAATTTTATGTAGTCTTGTTTTTTCTCACCTCTTGCTTGTTGTCTTGCATCTATTGTTTTCCATCCTTTTACTCTTTTAGTGAAATAATCTTCTAATTCTATTGATTGAAATCTTCTAAAATTTGACTCTGTTGCAGATTGCATAAGAAATTCAAATAGTTCATCTTCTTTATATTCTGAGGATACTTCTAATCTGCTATCATCTAAAGCTTGCTGTAATTCTCTTGAAAAGTTAAATGCTGAAAAAGCTGAAAGATAATCATAAATAAAATTATATGCTTCATCATCATATTGCCATTGTTTTCTATATGACTTCGGTTGGATTGGTAAATATGGTCTTATTTTCTTCTCCTTCGCTTCTTTTAATACCTCAGGTACTGTTTCTATTAATTCTTTTAATTTTGAGTATTCTATAATATGTGTGTCTATTGGTAAGAATATTTTAGGTAATACTCCACTTTTTAACATTTTTGAAATTTGTGCTATATCATCAATTGAGCCTAACGGATTAACATCAGAAGTATGCATATCATATATTCTTAGCAATCTGCTTAATTCCTCTTGTGCTATATTAACACTACCATCTTCACATACAAGCCACATATCAAGATCTGGTAATCTATTTATAATTTTTCTAGGTTTTAATTTATCTATCATATTTGGACAAGGTCTACAAATCTTTTTTAAATCTGGCATTTGCAAATATTTTTCTTCAAGACACGACTTACAAAGCCATATAGATTTTTGAAAAGGCTCACCATCTCTAACAAGTTGTCTATTATATCTAATTTGTTCATCAATAATAGGAATGGTACCTTCTAAATTATCATCCAAAGCATAAAAAGGATAGCCAGTTCCAAAAAAACCTTTATGTACACTAACTTGTGAAGCAAGCAAATTAAAAGCATTTATATTCCAAATTAGATACTTTCTCTTCAGTTCTGTATTAGTTTTCTCAAAATTCGTTGATGCACTTTCTACTTCTTTTGTTATATCTTCAATTGTAATATCACCTTCCATATAAAAAAGTTCCTCCTCCGTTATATTAAATTATGTTTACTATTCGTACATAATAACACATAACTAACATTAATTCAATAAAAAAAAGACTAAAACTATTAATCAATTTTAATCTTTTATTTTATACTTTCGGTAAAACCTTTTATTAGCTTTTCAAACCAAGATTTTTCTTCCTCAACTAAAACCTCTTCTGTGGCTGGTCTAATATAATCTTTTTTTGGCAAACTAACATATACTTTTTGACTGTTCGTCGGTTTTTGCATTCCTAATTTTTCTTTAGCAGATTGCTCCACATTATTTAAGTTTAGCGAATTTTCTATACTTACTTGTAATTGTTCATTGGTTTTTTGTATAGAACTTAGTTCTTTTTTTAATTTTTCCTTTTGTTTAAAACTTTCATTTATAACAGAGTTTCTATAACTTATAGCAAATAATATAAGAAAACCTATGGTTAAATATTTTACAGCCCTTAATTTATGATTTGCTTTTTTAGTACTTTTTTTATTCTCTTTTTTTATTTGTACTGATTTATTATTATTATTTTTTTTATTTCTATTCCTATTTTTATTAGGTTTATACTCTGGTTGCAATTTTCTAGGACTGGTTTCATATTGATAACCATAATAGCTATTTGCCACTAAGTTCACCTCTTTTCATTTGTTTTATTTATTATTTCTCTCAAAAATTCTTAATTTAGCACTTTTAGCTCTAGAATTTTCTTCTAATTCTGTTTCTTTTGCTACAATTGGTTTTTTATTTATAATCTTACCTAAAGATTTGTAATTACATACACAATATGGTAATCCTGGTGGGACAAGTACATTTTCCGAACAGAATCATTAAATGCATTTTTTACAGCTCTATCTTCTAAAGAATGAAATGTTAAGACACATAGTCTTCCATCCACTTTTAAACTATCTATACAATCTATTATTGTATTATATAAAGGTTTTATTTCATCATTTACTTCTATTCTTATTGCTTGAAATGTTCTTTTAGCAGGATGTCCACTATTTTGTTTAGATTTTGGTATAGAATTTTCTACAATTTTCACAAGCTCACTTGTTGTCTCTATTTTCTTTAGTTCTCTTTGTTTTACAATATTCTTTGCTATATTTCTTGAAAATTGTTCTTCACCATATTCGAAAATTATTCTAGCCAAATCTTCTTCACTATATTTATTTACAACATCTTTTGCTGTAAAATTTTGTGTTTTATCCATTCTCATATCAAGCTGAGCTTCTCCCATATAGCTAAAGCCTCTATTTCTTTCATCAAGTTGATATGAAGAAACACCTAAATCTAATAAAATACCATCTACTTTATCTATCCCTATTTCTTCCAAAATAGATTTTATGTCATCATGATTTCCATGTATATATTTTACATTATTAAAATCTTTTAAATTTTGCTTTGCGGCAGCTAGTGCTTCTTTATCTCGGTCAATTCCAATAAGAGTACCTTTTTTAGATAATCTTTTCAAAATTTCTTTACTATGTCCAGCTCCACCTAAAGTTCCATCAACATATATTCCATCTTCTTTTATATTTAGACCATCTATGCACTCTTCTAGCAATACTGGTTTATGATTAAATTCCAAATAGCCACCTTCAACTTTCTATTTTATTTAATAGCATAAGCAGTTGGTATTTTAAAAATACCAACTGAAATGCCACCTCAAATTCTTGTCTTTAGTGCTCTTTTATTTTGTCTTATGTAGTTTTAATAAATCTTTTGTACGTTTTTTCTTTTGTTACTTAAAAATCTTTTGTAATTATATAATTTTACTTTTGTAAATTATAAGCTCTTCTTTTGGATTTTAAAATTTTCTTTTGTAAAACCCTTTAAATTATCTTAAAATTTTATCTTTTGTATATTTTCTTTTTATCTTTAGTAATTTATATAAACTTTAAAAAAGTTATATACCAAGCATTGTCATATTTTCTGCTATTGTCTCTGCCGAAATATTATCTTCGCTGTTATATTCACTCCATTTTTGTTTGTTCCAAATTTCTATTCTAGTTCCTACTCCAATAATTACTACTTCTTTTTCCATTTCTGCATATTCTCTTAAATTTCCTGCTATCAAAAATCTACCTTGTTTATCTATATCACATTCTGTAGCTCCTGATAGAAAAAATCTTACAAAGTCTCTTGCATTTTTATTTGTAAGTGGAAGTGCTTTTAATTTTTCTTCAAAGTTTTTCCATTCTTCAACGTGAAAATCCAAATAAACATCCATCTAAACCTTTAGTAATTATGAACTTTTCACCTATGTCTTCTCTAAGCTTTGCAGGCATTATAAGTCTGCCTTTAGCATCTAAAGAGTGTTCAAATTCACCAATGAGCACTTACCTCTCACCTCACTATCATTTTAATCCACTTTGTACCACTTCTCTCCACCTGATTCAAATTGTAATACAACATTTTAGAAAAATCAAGCATTTTTCTAAATTTTTTTATTTTTTTGTAGATTTTTTAAATCATCAGAATATTATGTTAAGAGGTGGATATTATGTTATTTAATGTTTTAATTTTAGCTTTTTCAAGTAGTATAGATTCTTTTGGTATTGGAATAACTTATGGACTTAGAAAAATCAAGCTTTCTCTCTTGTCTAGTATAACACTTTTTATAATTTCTGTAATAATTACAAGTAGCTCTATATTAATTGGTAAAAACTTAAATTATATTTTACCTGAATTTATCACGTCTCTTATTGGTAGTTTATTATTAATTTTAATGGGTTCATTAATAATATTTCAGGTTATAAATAAAAAAGGAAATAAACAAAATTCCAAATATTCAATTTTAGACTCATTTGAGTATAGTGAATCTCAAAAAATATATAAGTTTTTTATAAAATTTCTAGGAATTACAATTCAAATTATAAAAGATCCTATATCTTCTGACTTAGATAATTCAAAAAAAATTGAAATAAAAGAATCTATTTACCTTGGAATTACTTTATCTATAGATTCTTTCTGTATAGGTATTGGTAGCAGTATATTAGGTATAAGTTCTATACTATTCCCTATATTAGTTTCAGTTTTTCAAATAATATTTTTATCTCTTGGAAGATTATTTGCTATAAAAGTTGGTCAAACCACAAGAATACCAGATAATACATGGAACTTAGTTTCTGGTATACTACTTATTTTTATTGGTATTAGTAAAATTTTTATTTAATGATTTTTTTGTTTTATATTGTCAAATTTTCTGCTAAGTGATACACTTATTTTATAAATAAAAGGAGGGGATTTTTCATGCAAGATTATCCAAACAATCTTCCAAATGAGTACAGACCATTATCTGCATGGGCTTATTTTGGATACAATATATTATTTGCAATTCCACTTGTAGGTTTTATAATGTTAATAGTATTTGCATTCGATTCTTCTAATATTAACAGAAGAAATTATGCACGTTCATTTTTCTGTGCATACCTAATAGCATTTATACTTTTAATTATAGTACTAATACTATGTCTAGTATTAGGTATTTCTACAGCTAGTATGTATAGTAGTTTATAATTATTACATACTATTGTGCAAATACCATGAACAATGTTATTATTAAAATAAGAAGGTACTAAAAATATAATTCGATAATTTTTAGTACCTTTTTTGCTTTCAATAATAGTATTTGTATAAAAACATTCGAATTTCATAACCATTTTTAATATAATAAAGTAAACACTAGGAACTTGATTTGCCTAGTGTTTATAAATCTAATATAAATTTTAACTTAATTTCATAGATAACAATTTACTAATACCATTTTCCTCCATTGTTATTCCATACACAGTATCTGCCGCTTCCATAGTACCTTTTCTATGAGTTATTACTAAAAACTGTGTATCATTGCTAAACTTTTTCAAATATTCTGCAAATCTATAAACATTAACATCATCAAGAGCTGCTTCTATTTCATCTAAAACACAAAATGGTGCTGGATTCATTTTTAAAATTGCAAATAATAATGCAATTGCTGTAAAAGCCTTTTCTCCTCCAGATAATAACATCATATTTTGTAATTTCTTTCCTGGTGGTTGAACTCTTATATCTATTCCACATTCTAAAATGTTTTCTTCATCATTTAATATAAGTTCTGCTTTACCTCCACCAAATAACTCTACAAATACTTCTGAAAAATTCCTATTAATTTGCTTAAACTTTTCAGCAAATTGAGTTTTCATTGTTTCTGTCATATCTGATATAATTTTTCTTAGCTTTCCTGCTGTAACATCTAAATCTAATCTTTGCTCACACATAAAATCATATCTTTCTTTTGTTTTCTTATATTCTTCTATTGCATCTATATTAATACTTCCTAAATCCTTAATTTGATTTCTTAAACTATTAACTTGTTTTTGTGTAGCTATTATATTATCTGGTTTCTTATACTCACCTGCATTATTAGGAGTAATTTCATATTCTTCCCACAATGTATTAACAGCTTGCTGTAAGTCCTGATCTATTTTCACTTTTTTTACATCTAATTTCATTAAGTGTTCTTTTAAATCTTCTATAATGTCAAACTGGCTAGATACTTCCTTTTCTTTTCTTAATAAATCTTCATTGTTTTTTAGTCTTGCGACTTTAAGCTCTTCTATCTTAATAGAACTATTTTCTACTAAAGTTTTAATTTCAATAATCTCATTATTAAAATTAGTTATATTATCATTTAATATTTTATTTTCTTCCTCTTTTTTAGCTTGCTCTATTTTTTTATTTTCGATACTTTTTTTGTTATTCTCTATATCCTGTTCAATTCTAAAAATCATTTCATCAATTGAAGTTCCACTTTCATCAAAAGAAGACACTGATATTTTCAAATTAGTAATATCAAAATTCAAATCATCAACATATTGCCTATTATCTTTATTAGAAAGTGCAAACTCTTGTATAATATTATTTAAATTTTGTATTTCTGATTCTATTTCTTGTATTTTTAACTTCTCTGTTTCCTTTTGTTTTAAATATTCATTTTTTTGGTTTTCATTTTGCTTGCTTTCTTGTTTTAGTTTATCTAGTCTAGATTCTAACGAAGCTATTCCTTCTTCCATAGCAACTTGTTTTTCCTTTTCTGTTGCATATGTTATATCAATTTCCTTAATATCTTTATCTAACATTTTTGACATTTCAATTACATCAGAAACAGATTTTTCATAATTATCTTTTTCTATACCTATTTCATCTATTTTATTATTTAAAACACTAATACTTTTTTGTAACTCTTCTATCTCTTTGCTTCTACCTAAAATATTAACAGTCTTAGTTTGAACTGAACCTCCTTGTATTGCTCCAGAAGGATTAATTACATCACCTTTTAATGTAACAATTCTAAATGAATATGAATTTTGTTTTGCAAGTTCTATTGCTGTATCCATATTATCTACAATAACTGTTCTTCCAAGTAAGCTTTCCACAATTTGCTCATATTTCCTATCTGCAACTATTAAACTAGAAGCAATACCTATAACTCCATTTAATTTTGACTTTATTTTATCTAGTCTTTTCCCTTTTACAGATGAAATAGGTAAAAATGATGCCCTTCCCAGATTATTTGCTCTTAAATATTCTACCAATTTTTTTGCATCTTGTTCTGTTTCAGTTACAATGTTTTGCAAACATGCACCCAAACACATTTCAATAGCTGTTTCGTATTTTTTATCTACAGATATTAAATTTGCTAAGACTCCATGCATACCTCTTTTCAAATTACTATCTTTATCACATGCTAGTAGTAAAGACTTAACACTTTTTATATATCCTTCTTTTTCTTTCTCAGTTTCAATTAAGAAATTTAATCTAGATTGTTTCATTCTTATTTCATCAGTGATTTTATTAATAGATGAAATGAATTCATTAATTTTTGATTCAGACTCTTGTTTTTTACTTGCTACTTTTTCTATTTCTTTTACTAAATTGTTTCTTTTATTTTCTATTTCATAAAAACTTTTTTGTATCTCTTGTTTTAAACTTCTTTTACTGTCCAAATTGGATATAACTTCTTGTATTTCCGATTTCAAAGTGTTTTGTCTTTTCTCAGTATTTTCGTAATTTATATCTTGAGCATTAATATTAGAGGTTCTTTCATATTTCTCATCTATTTTCTGTTCTAAAACTTTCTTTTTCTCTTCTATTTCTAATTCTTTAGAAGACATTGTAGCAGTTATTTTATCTAATTCATTTTGCTTTTCTTGTAATTCTTTTTCAAATTTTTCTTTATTTGAAAAAAGATTATTCTTTTTATCTAATTTTTGTTTTTTCTCTTCTCCCAATTCTGATATTCTTATTTCACATTCTTCTATTTCTTTTGTAATTCTTTCATTATTAGAATGATTATTCATTATTCTTTCTTTAGAAATATTTATTTCAGAATTTATTTTTTCTATTTTATTACTGCTTTCAAATGATAAATTTTGTACTTCTTCTATAGATTCAGTTAGAGTATCTATAGCTATTTTTAAATCTTCTTTATCTTTCTGTATTTGTTCTAATTTACTAGTCTCATCTTGTTTATGACTTTCCATTATTTCGATATCTTTTACTAAGTCTTCTAATTTTTCTTTATAGCTTTGTATATTGCATAAAAATAGTCCAACTTCTATACTTTTTAATTCTTCTCTCAAATCCAAAAATTTCTTTGCTTTTTCAGCTTGAATTTTAAGTGGATCTATATTGCTTTCTATTTCTGCTATAATATCATTTATTCTAAGTAAATTCAATTTTGTTTGCTCTAGCTTTTTTTCTGATTCTTGCTTTCTTACTCTATATTTTACAATTCCTGCTGCCTCTTCAAAAATATGCCTTCTATCTTCTGATTTATTACTTAATATTTCGTCAATTTTACCTTGTCCAATAATTGAATATCCATCTTTTCCGATTCCTGTATCCATGAATAATTCTAATATATCCTTTAATCTACATGGTACCTTATTTATATAATATCCTGTTTCACCACTTCTATATATTTTTCTAGTAACTGTTACTTCTGAATATTCTATTGGTAATTTTCCATCTGAATTATCTATTACAATTGAAGCTTCTGCAAATCCTAAAGATTTTCTATTTTGCGTTCCTGCAAAGATTATGTCTTCTGATTTTGCACCTCTTAAAGACTTTATACTTTGCTCTCCTAAAACCCATCTAATACTATCTGAAATATTACTCTTTCCAGAACCATTTGGTCCTATAACAGATGTTATTCCTGGTTTAAATTCTAATATTGTTTTATCTGCAAATGATTTAAATCCTTGTAACTCTAATCTTTTTAAGTACATTATTTCCACCCTTATCCTAAAATTTGTTATATTTAAAATCTACATAAACTTGTTTATTATGCCCTTTTACATTGTTATTATATTTTTTTTTGCATTTAATGTCAACTTTGTTTTTACTTATTGAGAATATATTTATATTTTTAAAATTTATTATCTATAAACCTTTAATTTTCTTACTTTATTCATAATAGTTCTAAGATAAATTTAACTAACCTTGGATTAAATCCTTTAATATTTCCTCCTTCAAAAACTCCAAACAACTTTCAAGTTCAAATATATTCTCCTCTTTTAAATTATTATAATAATCATTCAAACTCAAATTATCACTTATTTTTTTTAATGATATCAGTGGAATTTTATACATATCACATAAAATTGCTATAGAATGAAGTTCCATATCAAAAGCTATGCTTCCGTCTAAGTGAGTTTTTGTAACAAAGCTTTCGGCAGAATAACATTCTACATTTTTTAATTTGTTAGAATTAATACTATTTAGAGTTTGATTTCCAAAATCCAGCATACTATATTTTTCTTCTCCTGGAATTTCCCATTCGTAGTTATAACTTCTTGATATAGTTACCCAATCTCCAACTCTCATATCTGTTGAACCTGCATATCCTATATTTATAATTAATTCTGGTTTTACTTTTTTACATAGATATTCTGTAAGACTTATTGCAGTTTTTTGTTTTCCTATTCCTGTAATTAGTAAAGAAATATTTTCTTCCTTATACAAGCCTTCTTCTACCTTCTCAAGTTTTAACTTTTTTGCAATTAACTCTGCTTCTTTTTTCATTGCACATACAAATAATATATTTTTCATTACATATTCTCCTAACTTTTTTCTACATATTTTATTATACTTATTCCACATTTACAATCTATTTTTTATAAAAAACCGTTATAGTTCATTGCTTTAGTTACAATTTACAGCTATTTTATTTAAGAAATAATGTTACCCCAAAAGTAATTCTTTAAATTTATTCATCATATACTTTTATAAGTTAGGTGATAAATTTGAAAAAAATAAAATTCTTTTTAGTTAATGGTATTATTCTTACTTGCACATCCCTTATTTTAAGAACTATAGGAATGTCTTTTAATGTATATATATCAAATAAAATTGGAAGTGAATCTGTAGGTGTATTTGAGCTTGTAATGTCTGTATATTTTTTCTTTATTACATTTTCTATGTCTGGAATTAATTTAGCTTGTATCAGACTAGTTTCTGAAGAATTAGCTTATGGCAATGACAAAAATATAAGACTTGCTACTAGAAAATGTCTATTATTTAGTTTAGCTTTTGGCTCATTTTCTGCACTAACTTTATTTGTATCTGCTCCATATATATCAAGCACCTTTTTACATAACAAAGTATCTTGCTTTCCTTTTTATGTAATTTCATTTTCCCTTCCTTTTGTATCAATGACTTCTTGTATTAATGGGTATTTTTCTGCTATTAGACAAGTAAAGAAAACTGCTCTTGTACAGATATTAGAACAGATTATTAAAATTTCTATTATATGTTTTTTATTAAGTCTACTTGCTCCAGAATCAGTAGACTTTGCAATCATCTCATTAGTAGTTGGTGAAGCAATATCTGAAGCTTGTTCTTTTTTTATATTATATTTTTTGTACAAATTAAATCAAAGAAAATTAGAGCAAACTAGAAGTTCTTTAAAACATAATTTTTCAAAAAAAATATTACGAATAAGTATACCTGTAGCAATAACTTCATATATTCGTTCTGGTCTTTCTACAATTAAGCAACTACTAATTCCTCTAAGATTAGAAAAGTCAGGACTTAGTTGTAAGGAAGCCTTGTCTCAATATGGATTAATTAATGGTATGGTATTTCCACTGATACTTTTCCCTAATATTGTAATTACTACTTTTGCAAATCTTTTAATACCAGAATTTTCTTATTACAATACAAGAAATGAAAATGGTAAAATGAATAAAATGCTTAATTTGATATTTAAATATTCATTTATATTTTCTTTTTGTATAATTGGAATTTTTTTGTGTTTTTCAGATTCATTTAGCATATTATTTTATAACAATATCGAAATATCTAAATATATTAAAATTTTATGTCCATTACTTGTATTCATGTATTTAGATAGCATAATTGATAGTATATTAAAAGGACTAGATAGACAAATAAAAGTAATGGGAATTAATATACTAGATTTATTAACAAGTATAACATTTATTTACTTTTTACTTCCTATTAAAGGAATCACTCGGATATATAATTGTAATTTTTATTAGTGAACTATTAAATTGTTTACTTAGTTTAAGGGAACTTATAAAAGCAACCAATTTTTGCATTGATTACAAACTTTGGATTATTATACCTATTATTTCAATTGTATTATCATACTTACTTATAAAATATTTTGTAAATACATTTATAATAATAGTTCCTAACTTAATTATTTGTATTATATTGTTCGTTTTAATGTATATATTCTTTTTATGTATTTTTACTAAGATTTCCATTAAAAATATACATTAATGAAATGAAAATAAGAATATATTAAATGATTTTATACGACTTTTTATTATTACTTTTTTATTTACATACTAAAATCTATTTTTAATAATCGCTATATTGATTTATGTTTTTAATAATGTTATTATTAAAAAAAATTAGGTTTGAGGTAATTTATGCAAAAAGAAAATTTTAATTTTTATAGTCCAATAAATTTAAGATCATATAACTTAGAAAAAACTGTAAAAGAGCAATTACAGATTTTGGGTACTTTAGATAATGTAACTAGAAAACATAGTGAAAACGTTGCAAATTTAGTTTGTAGAATATGTGAGTATTTACATTGTAAAAAAGAATTTACAGCTTACTCTACAATATGTGCATATCTACATGATATTGGCAAACTAAAGGTTCCAAGTTCAATATTACCAAAACCTTCAAGATTAACATATGAAGAATATGAAATCATGAAAAAGCACACAATATATGGCTATGAGATGTGTATGAAAGATGAAAAATTAAAGCCATATAGTGCAGGTGCACTTTACCATCATGAAGCTTTAAATGGCTCTTGATATCCAAACGGTCTTTCAAAAGACGAAATTCCATATGTTGCCCAAATCATAAGAGTAGCAGATGAATATGATGCAATTACTTCTAAAAGGCAATACAAAACACATGTTAATATTTCAGAAACTCTTAATGAATTAATTGAAGATTCTAAACCTGAAGATATAAAAAAATCTATAGCATTAGATCAGTTAAATATGAATTATCAATTTGGTAAAATTAATTTAAAAGTACTAAAAGCCTTATTTAAGGTAGTTATAGACGATATATATTATGAAATAGATGGTCTTTATAAATATGTAAAGTACTTAAGTTCTCAAGTAAAAAGATTAAAACAAATAGATGAATATAAAACTAAAATGGATTTATCACAATCTGAAAAAAAAAACGAAATTATTATATGGAGGGAATACAAGTGCTTCTGCGAGAAAATGAAACTTTAGATAATTACTTTTCTATTCTTTCAGAATATGAACATGCAATATCTATTCGTGAAGATAGAATAGATAAATTGTATAAAGAAATTTCGGTTATAAAAAAATTACAGAAGAAATAAACTATTATAAATCTATAGTGAATAATGATAAATCACTATTAATATATAAACTATAAAGAGAGAGTCCCATTCAGGCCCCCCTCTTTAGGCTTAGAAAGTTCTTGTTATGACCTTGTACGCAGGTATGCAAAATCCTCCGCCAAAATTCCTATATCCTTTTTTTATAGTAACTAATGCTTTGGTATTTTTTGCCCGCTCCTCAGAAGCAATCTTATTTGCATCTGCCTCATTAAAAACTGTTGTATGCGTTGTCTTAGCCATCTTTATTCCTCCAAAAATTTATAATTTTGTACTAATGCTGTGACTAATCCTTAGTTGAAAAAGGAAAATTATTATAAAATGTTAGTACATAACTATATTATAGCGCAGTTTAACATAACACGTTAACGTGTCAAATTTTGCTAAATTCAAAAATCATTCTTCTAAACCAAAACTAATTCCTAATGCACTATTTATTTTGTTCATAACAGACTCATCATCTATATGACCAATTTTTTCTTTTAATCTACTTTTATCAATCGTTCTTATTTGTTCAGCTAAAACAACTGATTCAGCTTTAAGTCCACAATTTTCTGGACCTATTTCTATATGTGTTGGCAATCTATTTTTTCCAAGCTGAGATGTAATAGCTGCAGCTATTACTGTAGGACTGTGTTTATTTCCAACATCATTTTGTATTATAACTACAGGTCTTATACCTCCTTGTTCAGATCCTACTACAGGACTTAAATCTGCATAGAACATATCTCCTCTTTTTACTATCATCTTACTTCACTCCCAGTATTTGTATATCTATAATCTTATTTAGTTGATATATTTAAATATTAGCTTCTTAAGATAAAATGATAGCTCAAATAATGTTTTAGAAATCTTTTATTCCTATATTTTCAGACTGAAACGCTAAAACCTCTTCCTTACTCAAACTATCTATTTCTATCTCTTTATATGATATGTAAACTATAGTTTTTTTGTTAACATCTTGTATTAACATTTTAGTTGGCTTATAGGTTTTATTGTCGATATATAACTTTTTATATGATATATATTTACTATCATTTTCTACTTTTGTTTCCATTACAATTTCGTTATTTTCTTCTTTAATACTTCTATCATTACAATTTTTATAATCTTGTATAAAGCTTCCGAATCCATAAACAATTATCGACCATATACTGATAATTCTCATATATACTACTTAATCCTAAACCTGAATTATTAATTGTTAAACTTGTGCCATTATATATAGTCTCAATTCCTTTTATATTACTTGGTTCTATAACTTCTTGTTTTGATATATTTGGTGATGCATATTTTTGCATTAATATATACTTATTTTCATTTTTATTACTTACAACTTCTACTTCAATTCTTGCCTGATATGAACTAATATTTAAAATATATTCCTCAATTTGCTCAATTGATTTATTAGTTATATTATTTCCAATATTAATTTTTTTATAATTGTTTTTTACAAAAAAGACAGCCATAATTGCAATAATTGTTAACACAATAATAAATATAATAATTTTTTTATTTTTCATTTTTAATCCCCTTCTTTCATTACAATTAAAGAATAAAAGCGAACATCTTTAACATTCCATCTTTTTTTAACATTTTAAAGTTCGCCTCTTTCTTCATACACCAATTTTAATAAAATTTGTGTGGAATTATTTTATTTAATATGAAATATACATTAGTTATTTTTTCTATACTCAAGTTCTTTCCTATTAAATAAAAAAGAATAGATAAAATCTACTCTTTTTTATTTATATTCATATTAATTTAAAGTATTCTTCAAGACAATCTATAACTTCTTGTTTTGTTTTTAATGTATTTATTCTCTCTCTTATTCTACTTGCATCTTTTAAATTCTTAATATACCAGCTAAGGTGTTTTCTCATTTCTTTAACTCCAATATCTTCTCCTTTTTCTTCTACTTCTAAATTAATATGTTCTATTATTAAATTAAGTTTTTGTTCGTTATTCGGAAATAAATCATCATATGTACCAGTTTTTAGATAATCTATAATATTCTTAAGAATCCATGGATTTCCAAGTGATGCTCTTCCTATCATAATTCCATCTACATTTGTTTGTTCAAACATTTTTAGAGCATCTTGTGGTGACTTTATATCTCCATTACCTATACACGGAATATTAATGCTTTCTTTTACTTTTTTTATTATATCCCAATCAGCCTTTCCAGAATAAAATTCTTCTCTAGTTCTTCCATGAATTGTTATTGCAGATGCTCCTGCTTTTTCTATTATTTTTGCAACTTCCTCTGCTACTATATTTTCATCATTCCAACCTTTTCTTATTTTTACAGTTACTGGAATATCAGATGCCTTTGCAACAGCTGTTACGATTTCTCCTACTAAATCCAAATTAAGTAACAGTTTACTTCCATCACCATTTTTAACAACTTTTGGTGCTGGGCATCCCATATTTATGTCTATAATATCTGCTTTATCTTGTAAGTATTTGGTCGCATACACCATAGATTCTACATCACTACCAAAAATCTGAACAGCTATTGGTCTTTTCTCATTTTTCATATTTAAAAGTTTCTTTGTCTTTTCATCACCATAAAAAAGAGCTTTAGCACTTACCATTTCTGTATAAACTAAACCTGGATTAAATTTTTTAGCTAAATATCTAAATGGCAGGTCTGTTATACCTGCCATTGGTGCTAATACTATATTATTTTCTAATACTACATTTCCTATTTTTAAAGGTCTTATATACATTATTATCTTCCTTTACTTATACTTATTAATAATTGTTATGATTTACAGTTTAAATTAATTTTTTATTTATAGTTAAAATATTAAGTACCTTTTGCTTATTCCATAAAAATCGCCTTTTTTCTTCTTGCACTTATATTTAATAATAAACCAACAAGTACAAAGTTTGTTAATAGCGAACTTCCTCCATAACTTACAAATGGAAGTGGTACACCTGTTATTGGTAAAAGCCCCATTGTCATTCCTATATTTTCTACCATGTGAAACATAAAAATACCTGCTATTCCCATTGCAATATATGAACCTAAGTCGTCCTTAGCAGTTTTTGCAACATATATAGCTTTCGTAATTAGTATTACATATAGAACAATAACACCTGCACCTATAATAAATCCCATTTCTTCACCAATTACAGAAAAAATGAAGTCTGTTGTTTTAGGATATAAAAATCCTAATTGTGTTTGGTTACCTTTTGTAACTCCCATTCCAAAAACCTGTCCTGCTCCTATTGCAAGTTTTGATTGTATAACATTATATCCTGCACCTCTTGGATCTAAGTTAGGATTTAAAAAAACGTCAATTCTTGTTTTTGCATGTTCTGGTAATACAAAAAAATATAATAATGGAACAATAATTATAACAGATAAAATTGCTCCTATAATATACTTTTTATTAATTCCTGATACAAAAAGCATAAAAATAGTTGAAACTAAAAAAGCAAGAGCTGTACCATAATCTGGTTGCTTTATAATTAATAATACTGGAACTGCAACAATAAGTAAAACTAAAAATAATTTTAGTGGTTTACTAATATCGTTTTTATCTTGTTTTTGCACTTTAACAATTCCTTTTGCTAGCAATAGTATAACAAATATTTTAGCAAATTCTGCTGGCTGAAAAGAAAAAGGACCTATATCAAACCAGCTTGTTGCACCATTAACTGGAGTAGTAAATAATACTAAAACTAACAATATAAGTATAATACCATATCCAATTTTAGATACATTTGTAATCAATTCATAATCTAAGAAAACAATCATTATTACAATTGGTATACTAATTAATAACCACATTACTTGTTTTTTTAATTCGTCAAATCCTGAACTTTGAGTTGATGAATATAAAGCTACCATACCTATTCCAATTAATAGAATAGTACAAATTAAAATACCCCATTCGATATTTTTTAATAATTTTTTCTTCATATTACAATCTCCAAAATATATTTAGGTTATGCCTTCTTTTTAGTAACTGTCTTCTTGGTAACTTTTTTCGTTGATGTTTTTTTTGATGTTATATTTTTCTTTTTATCATCTTGATTGTCTTTTTCTTTAGTTTCTGTTTCCTTTAATTCCTTCTGATCATCATTTTGATTATTATTTTGAGGTTCATCATTTCCACTATTTTTATTGTCTTTGCTATTTTCGTTATTTTCTTTACTATCCTCTTTTCCACCGATTTTCTTAGAATCTTTATTTATCTCATCATTTACTTTTGGCGCTTCTTCTTTTTCCATATTTCTGTTTTCATTTTTTATGCTAACAATAGGAATATTTGCATATAAAGCTGGTGCACCTGATGTCCCATCTTCATTTGTTTTATTTGTTAATCTAACATCTATTTCATTTTCATCAACAGTAATATATTTTTTTATTACATCTATTATTTCTTGTTTCATCATTTCTAAAAAGTCTGCAGATACATTTGCTCTATCTTGCATAAGAACTAAGTGTAACCTCTCTTTTGCCATATCTTTTGATTTTGTATCTTGCAATTCGCCTTTACCAAACTTCTTAAAAAAACTAATTATGCCTTCAAACATGCTTATTTCCTCCACTATCGGTAATTATTTTTTTCTAAAAAAGCTTAATATTTTAGCAAAAAAACCTTCATCTCTACCAGGAATTGTCACTTCAATATTATCACCTAAAACTCTTCTAGCAATTTCTATATATGCTTTTCCTGATGGTGCTTTTTTGTTTGAAACTGCAGGTTCGCCCTTATTTGTTTGTGTAATTATGTATTCATCGTCTGGTATAACACCAATTAAATCTATAGAAAGCAAATCAACGATGTCATCAACATCCATCATTTCTCCTCTTTTTACCATATTAGGTCTTAATCTATTAATGATTAACTCAGGATTTTTTATTTCAGAGGCTTCTAAGAGTCCAATAATTCTATCTGCATCACGAATAGATGATATTTCTGCTGTTGTAACAACAATAGCTCTATCTGCACCAGCAATAGCATTCTTGAATCCTTGTTCTATACCTGCTGGACAGTCTATTAATATATAATCAAATTCTTCTTTTAATTTATTTGTAAGTTCTTTCATTTGTTCTTCATTTACTGCACTTTTATCTCTTGTTTGAGCTGCTGGAAGTAAAAAAAGCTCATTAAAACGCTTGTCTTTTATTAAAGCTTGTCTTAATTTACATTTTTCTTCTACAACATCTACTATATCATATACTATTCTATTTTCTAATCCCATAACAACATCTAAATTTCTAAGTCCTATATCTGTATCTACTAATACTACTTTTTTTCCATTTAGTGCTAGTGCAGAACCTAGATTAGCTGTAGTTGTTGTTTTTCCTACTCCACCTTTTCCAGATGTTACAACTATAACTTCTCCCATAAACTATTTTTCCTCCTTAGGTTACTTTAAGCTTGTGTAGTAACCATATTTTTTACCCTAATATATTATCCTGAAAATGGCAAAAAGTCAAGTTAAAAGGCAAAAAAAGAACATTGGGGACGGGGTTAAATGTTCATTTTAAGTGAACATTAGGGACAGTGATGATTATTGATGATATAGATAATATAAATGTATTTCATTATCGATTTTCCATTTTTTCTTGAATAATGTTGAATTTTTAACTGTATTATTATATATTTATTATGTTTCAATTTTATTCAGATTAATTTATAAGGAGGTATTTTTTTGCCCAGACAACCACGAAGTATTCTATTATCAAATTTTCTTCATATTATGGTTCATGGAATTAACCAAGAATATATTTTTTCGTTTCAAACTCAAAAAGATAAGTATTTAAATCTAATTAAAGAAAAGTCTCATAACTTTAAAATAACAATATTAGCATACTGTATAATGGATAATCATACTCATCTATTAATCCATACAAATTCTATCTCAGAAATCTCCAATTACATGTTACGAATTAACACATCTTATGCTAAGTGGTATAACTTAGTCAATCAAAGAGTCGGATATGTTTTTAGAGACAGATTTTTAAGTGAACCAATAACAGATTATAAATATCTTTATAATTGTATCTCTTATATTCATAATAATCCTGTTAAAGCAAATTTAGTTAATTCACCAGATAAATATTATTACTCTAGTTACAATGATTACAAAAATAGAACTGGTATTTTTAACTCTAATATTCTAGATTTATTATCTCTAAATGATACTAATTATATGAAAATTTTATCAAAATTAGATGATAAGCAAAAATTTAAAGATTATGAATTTATTTCTAAAATATCTCCACAAGAAATCATTAATAACTTTCTTTTAACAAATCAAATTGATAACATTAAATTAGTAAAATCTAATAAAATGTTAAGACAATTAATTCTTTCATTAAAAAATGATTATGGATTAAAGATTGTTGAAATAAGTAAATATTTAAATATTCATAGAAATAAAATTTATAGAATCTTAAATAATATTTAATAGATTTGATATTAAACACTACCAGTCATCCATGTCCCTGATGTTCATTTTAAATGAACACTAATCCCCGTCCCCAATGTTTCCTTTCCCAACGTTTCCCAATGTTCCCTTTTCTGACCTATCAGTCTATGTTTTTAGCTTGACATTCACATGTTTTAGGCATATACTTTAGTAAAATTATAGCTAAGGAGGTTGCAAAAAATAAATGAATGATTTAATTGAAATTAGATGGCATGGTAGAGGTGGACAAGGTGCAAAAACAGCATCATTTTACTTGCTGATGCAGCATTTAATACTGGTAAATATATTCAAGGTTTTCCTGAATATGGTCCAGAAAGAATGGGTGCACCTATTACTGCATATAACCGTATTAGTAATACACCAATTCGTATTCACAGCAATATTTATGAACCTGATTATGTAGTTGTTGTAGATGATACATTATTAGAATCTATAAATGTAACTGCCGGTTTAAAAGAATCTGGTGCAATTGTTATAAATACAACAAAAGATGTAGATTATTTAAAAAAAGTATTAAAAGATTATAAAGGAAATATATATACAATCGATGCAAGAAAAGTATCTATGGAGGCTCTTGGAAAATATTTTCCTAATACTCCAATGCTTGCTGCTATTGTTAAAGTTAGCGAAATTATGACAGACGAAGAACTTTTAAATGATATGGAATCTTCTTTTAAACATAAATTTGCTAAAAAACCTGAAGTAATTGAAGGTAATATGAAAGCTTTAACTTTGGCTTTAAAAGAAGTAAAAAAGGTAAAATAAAGAGCCTTGAAGAACGGAATTTTTTAACAATATATCATATTTCATTATACCGTACTCCAGGCATGACAAAATAAAAAAAATCTAAAAGAAAAGGAGTTAAAATATATGTCTGAAAATATTAATATACATACACCAGCAAGTAAATTAACTATTGGTGGAAATATATATGAAGCCGGAAATGCAAGAGAATTTAAAACAGGCGATTGGAGATCTATAAAACCAGTATACTTATCTGAAAAATGTAAACAATGTGGATTATGCTTCCCAGTATGTCCAGATGATGCTATTCCAGTTAATAAGGATCAAAAAAGAGAAGACTTTAATTATGATTATTGTAAAGGTTGCGGAGTATGTGCTAAAGTTTGTCCTTTTGACGCAATTGAAATGAAAGAAGAAGGAGGTAATAAATAAAATGGGAATTAGAGAACGTTTAAGTGGTAATGAAGCTGCAGCTATTGCAATGAAGCAAATCAATCCTGATGTTGTAGCTGCTTTTCCTATTACCCCTTCCACAGAAATACCACAATATTTTTCTACTTTTGTTAGCAATGGAGCTGTTGATACAGAATTCGTTGCTGTTGAAAGCGAACATAGTGCTATGACTGCATGTATTGGTGCAGAGGCTGCAGGAGCAAGAGCAATGACAGCGACATCTGCAAATGGTTTATCACTTATGTGGGAAATGATTTATATTGCTTCTAGCTTAAGACTTCCAATCGTTATGTCACTTGTAAATCGTGCTGTTTCTGGTCCATTAAATATTCATAATGACCATTCTGACGCAATGGGAGTACGTGATAGTGGTTGGATTATGTTATTTAGTGAAAATAACCAAGAAGCTTATGATAATTTAATTATGGCTCATAAAATAGCTGAACATAAAGATGTTTTACTTCCATTAATGGTCTGCCAAGATGGTTTTATTACATCACATTCTATAGAAAATATTGAATTATTAGAAGATGATAAAGCAAAAGCATTTGTTGGAACATACAAACCTGACCATTATTTATTAAACCGTAAAGAGCAGGTAGCAATTGGTCCACTTGACTTACAAGCTTATTTATTTGAACACAAATATCAGCAATCTGTAGCTATGCAAAATGCTAAAAAAGTAATTTTAGATGTAGCAAGAGAATTTGAAGAATTAACAGGAAGAAAATATTCTTTCTTTGAAGAATATAAATTAGAAGACGCTGAAATTGCAATTGTATGTATGAATTCAACAGCAGGTACTACAAAATATGTTGTAGATACTTTAAGAGAAAAAGGAATAAAAGCAGGCCTTTTAAAATTACGTGTATTTAGACCATTTCCTGCTAGAGAAATAGCAAAAGCATTGTCTGGATTAAAGGCTGTAGCAATACTTGATAAAGCAGATTCTTTAAATGCAGCTGGTGGTGCACTTTTCGAAGATGTTACATCTGCTATGTATGTAAATAAATATCAAGTACCAATGTGTAATTATATTTACGGTATTGGTGGTAGAGATGTACCAGCTAAAGATATAGAAAGTGTTTTTGCAGATTTGCAAAAAATTGCTGCTGATGGAAATATAGAAAATCCTTATCGTTATTTAGGATTAAGAGAAAATTAAAATAGTAATAATTATTTGTATATTAGAAAAGTATTATTAACTAAATTTTAATATGTTGGTCCTCTTGTTTGGACTATTTTAAAACACAAAATAAAAATTGGTTTATAGGTAAATCCAAAAAACCTAAATATATTATACAAGGAATGAATAATATGGCATATAATTTAAAAGAAGTTATTGCTGAAAAACCATCTAGATTTACAGCAGGTCATAGAATGTGTGCAGGTTGCGGTGCTCCTGTTGTAGGAAGAATGGTTCTAAGAGCATTAAAAAAAGAAGATCATGCAGTTATATCTTGTGCCACTGGTTGTATGGAAGTATCAACATTTATTTATCCATACACAGCTTGGACAGACTCTTTTATACATACTGCATTTGAATGCGCAGCAGCAAATAGTTCTGGAGCAGAAGCTGCTTATAAATCTTTAAAAAGACAAGGTAAATTACCAGAAAATGAACATACAAAATTTATCACATTTGGTGGAGATGGTGGAACTTATGATATAGGACTTCAAAGTTTATCTGGAGCAATGGAAAGAGGACATGATATGGTTTATGTATGTTATGATAATGGAGCATACATGAATACAGGTATTCAACGTTCTTCTGCAACACCTAAATTTGCAGATACAACAACAACTCCAGCTGGAACAGTTATTCCAGGAAAAATGCAATCTCGAAAAGATTTAAGTAAAATTATGGTAGGACACCATATACCTTATGTTGCACAAACAGCAGCACTTAGCAATTTTAAAGATTTATATGAAAAATCTGAAAAAGCAATTTATACAGAAGGTCCAGCATTTTTAAATGTTTTAGCACCATGTCCTAGAGGATGGGGATATCCTACAGATATGTTAATGGATATTATAAAACTTGCTGTAGAAACATGTTACTGGCCTTTATATGAAGTAATAGATGGAAAGTACAAAATAAACTATAAGCCTAAAAATAAACTACCTATTGAAGAATTCTTAAAACCTCAAAGAAGATTTAAACATATGTTTAAACCTGGAAATGAATGGATGATAGAAGAATTCCAAAAAGAAGTAGATTCAAGATGGCAAGAACTTCTTGATTTGGAAGAGATAACAAATAGAAATCTTAATGCAGAATAAAAACAGTAAAAAACTTCGAATTTTATATTCGAAGTTTTTTGTTGTTTCTATTTCTTTCCAAGTTAATTTTTTTGCTCATCTCTTTCCCATCATTTTTTATAATCATCTAAATAATTTTTCACTTTATCAATTTCTCTTTTGTGTTCTTTTTACAAACTGACTTAATATTATAAATTTATTATTTGATACATGTTGATCTCCTTTATACTAAAATGATAACAAACTGGTTATCACACTGTCAATATATATATATTATTTTATATCATAAATAAAGAACAATACAATCTTCTACAACTATATTGCTCTTATCATCTTAATCCAAATTATATAAATTCTGTTCTATACACATTTTTGCTCTTCCTGCTGTCTTCTCATCTGATGAAAGTGCATTCTTTAAAAATTCTGGATGGCGGGTTAAAAATTTTCTCATTGTTTCATCTGGATTTTTTATATATTCATTTACCATATTATATTGCTCTTCATTAATAACCTTTAATTCTAAAGCTTTATCAAATAAATTTTTATCAACTTGTACAATTGACATGCATTTTATGCCATTATCCTCTAAAACTTTTGCTCCTCCTTGCATTCTATCAACACAAGACATGCTCCACTTAATTTTTGCTCCCAATTTTTCTATAACTGGTATCCAAGCACGTGTATAACTTGATGATGTATTTATCATATCAACAATATGTAAAACTCTTTTTCCTTCGATTTTTTCTACAGTTTTTGTATCTTTAAAATCAGAATCGCTAACTACAGCATTTAAATTTTTATATATTGTTATATGTGGCTTTTTTAATAACTTAGCTATCATATAAGAAAAGAACCAATCTCTTCTTTCTCCACCTGAAATATAATCAATTTCGTTAATATTTATATTATCTTCTATTTTGCTTTTCATTTCATTAATAACATGTCTATAAATTTCATTTTCATTATATTGTTTTTGAACCTTTTCAAATACTTTCTTTGGTAACTCTAGCTCGTTATTTTTTTCTTCATTAATACAATTAAGTAAACTTTCAGAATCTTGTTTACTACCATATAAAAATTCTGCATTAATATAGTATGGTCCTATTTTTCCTGATGTATACCAGAATGGACTATTTTCTGGACATATGTTTACAGCATTTGTTTTAAATAAAAATCCGAATAAATTTACTCATATTCATACTCTCCTTTTTTGGCATTTTTTTTATATTATATTAATTAATCCTATATGTCAAGAAAAATAAATCGATTAAATAAAGTATAAATATATTAAAGGTGCTTTTCTATAATTCATATACTGAAAATTACTTTCGGAAAGTTCTCCATAAAAAAACTGACAGTAGAAGATTTAATAATCTACTGCCAGTTTTTAATTTATTCTTCCTCTGGTGCTTCTACTGGGCAAACTCCAGCACAAGTTCCACATCCTATACATGCATCTTTATCTATTATGTATCTTTCTTCTCCTTGAGAAATACATCCTACTGGACATTCAGCTGCACATGCTCCACAAGATATACATTTATCTGTAATTTTATATGCCATTATTTTCACCACCTTCCACTATATAATTTATATTATATATCATCATCTACTTTTTCATTCTTATCTAATTTTTCTAATTCTTCTAATTCCTTAAGATGTTCTCTTTCTTCTGGATCTATTCTTTGTTTTTCTATATTTTTAATTATTTTCACATCTGAAACATCATATCTTTTATAAAAATAATCATCTCCATCTTTAATTTTTACTTTAACTCTTTCTTTTAATGTTTCTACTTCTTCTACAGTTCCTTGTCCATCTTCAGTTTTTACAATTGCTCCTATCTTAGGTAAACTTTTTAATTTTTCTTCATATACTTCTTGTTCATATTTTAAACAGCACATTAATCTTCCACAATTTCCAGAAATTTTAGAAGGATTTAATGATATATTTTGTTCTTTTGCCATTTTTATAGATACTGTTTCAAAGTTTCCTAAAAAAGAACAACAACATAATTCTCTTCCACAAATTCCATTGCCACCTATTCTTTTTAACTCATCTCTTACACCTATTTGTCTTAATTCTATTCTTGTTTTAAAAATACTTGCTAAATCTTTAACTAAATCTCTAAAATCAATTCTACCATCAGCTGTAAAATAGAATAAAATTTTGCTATTATCAAATTTATATTCTACATCTATTAATCTCATTTCTAGCTTGTGTTTCTTTATTTTTTGTTCACATATTTTTAAAGCTTCTGGTTCTTTTAGCTTGTTTTCTTCATATTGCTTTAAATCTTGCGATGTAGCCACTCTAATTACTTTTTTTAATGTATTTGCTAATTTTTCTTCATTTACTTTTTTATTATCTATTACTACTTTTCCTATCTCTTCTCCCCCTAAAGTTTCTACTATTACATAATCATCTCTCTTAATTTGTAGATTCTCTGGATCAAAGAAATATATTTTTCCTGGTTTTCTAAATTTGACTCCTATTACTGTCTTCATTTATTTCCTCCCATATTTTGAAAATCAAATGGTCTATACTCATATCAAAATTGCTGTTTCCTTTTAGTCTTTGCCTAACTTCTTCTATTATTTTTATTCCATTAATATAACCTTTATTTTTTGTATCTTTTACAAATAGATTGTAAAAAATTGTTATCATATAATCTAATATATCATCAATTGTTTCTTTATTTTTATATAAAACATCTGCATTATTAATGATATCTAATATATTATCTTTTTGAAATCTTTTACAAAGACTTTCTAACTTTTCATATTCCTCATAATTATCTCTAATTTTTATAAGTTTATTTACACTTCCGAGTAGAATTCTCTATCATACTTTGTTTAATTTGATCTTTATCAAAATTCTCTACTGCATACTTTTTTAACTCTTCATTTTTCAATTTCTCAAAAATTATTCTCATACATCTTGATTTAATAGTATTTAAAATTTTACTTTCATTAGATAATACTAAAATAATTACTGCGAATTTCGGTGGTTCCTCTAATGTCTTTAGCAAACAATTTTGAGCTTCTTTTGTCATTAAATCTGCATCATCTATAATGTATACTTTTTTATCTGACACAATTGGTTTTTCTAATATCTTCTCTTGCATTTGTCTAATTTGTTCTATCTTAATGACTTTTCCATCTGGTTTTATTTGAATACAATCTGGATTATTGTTATTTTCAAATTCTATACAAGATTTGCAAGTTCTGCAGTCTGTTTTGCTATCTCCCATACAAAGTAACATTTTGGCAAAATCCCTTGCAAAAATAGATTTACCTATTCCTTCTATTCCTTCAAACATATAACTATGAACTGTATTATTAGAGTTTACTATTTTATTTAAAAAAACTTTATTTTTATCATTTCCAATTACATTATCAAAACTCAAAAGACTTTCCTCCATAAGATTTTAGGCACTATTCTACTTTTCCAAATAAATTTAATGGCCAGAATCTAAATAACACTTTGCTTTCTATTTTTTCTATAGGAACACATCCAAATCTTCTACAATCTGTAGATTGAGATCGATTATCCCCCATAGCAAAAACTGTATTTTCTGGAACAATTAAATCTGTAAATACACCTTCTAGAGAATCTGTGTATACATTTTCATCTAAGTATGGCTCTTCTAATTCTACATCATTAATATATACTTTTCCATCCTTAATTTTTACATGTTCACCAGGTAATCCTATTACTCTTTTTATAAAGCTTACTTTTGCCTTTGGTTCCTCTGTTTCATAGTTCTTAGTTTCTAACACATAATAAGTAAACTTGCTAAATAATCCTTTAGGTTCATATTCATATTTTGCAACAGGATTATTTAAGTCTGCTTCTTCTGCAGAAATATATGATGAACTTGGAGCTTCAAATGTAATAATCTCTCCTCTTTTTGGTGTTTCTTTTAATGTTCTAGGTAATCTATTAAGCCATAATCTTTGATCTTGCTTTAATGTTGGGAACATAGATGTTTGTTTTACTACTGTAGGAGTTCCAACAAAGTATCTAATTAAAACAGCTATGATAATAGCTATAATTACACAAATTATCCATTCTACAATTTCCTTTATTATATTCTTTTGTTTATCAGTTAATAATATCATTTTTTACATTCTTCCTTTCATATACTCACATAATATCTAAATTATACCTTAATTCTTTTCTTTTTTCAAGATAATTTCATTACTATTTCGCAAACCATTTCACTTCTTTGTTGGAATTCTGATTACAACTTCTGTTCCTTTTCCAATTTCACTTTTTATATCAATCATTCCTCCATTTTGATCTAATATTTCTTTAGCAATAGAAAGTCCTAAGTCCTGTTCCTCCCATTTCTCTTGTACGGGCTTTATCTACACGATAAAATCTTTCAAAAATTTTATCTAAATCTTCTTTTGGAATTCCTATTCCTGTATCAATTATTTTTATATATGCATCATTATATACAAAACCTACATATATTTTTATATTTCCATTTTCAGGTGTATATTTTATACTATTAGTTAATATATTTAGTATTACTCTTTCTATTCCATATTTATCAGCATGTACAGGTGGTACATTTGCTGTAACAAAACATTCTACACTGTGATGTTTCTTAGATATCTCAAGTTCTAATTTTTCTTCGCATCTTTTTACAAGTTCTCCTAAATCAAATTCTAATTTTTCTAATTTTACATTATTATTATCATATCTAGAAAGTGTTAGTAAATCTGTAACGAGTTTCGCCATTCTTCTAGCTTCTGAAGCTATTACATTTAAGAATCTACTTCTAGTTTCTTCATCATATTCTCCTTCTAATAAAGTATCTGCATATCCCATTATAGATGTAATTGGAGTTTTTAATTCATGTGATACATCTGCAACAAATTCTTTTCTCATATTGTCTAGTTTTACATGTTCTGTTATATCTTGCACTAATACAATAACACCTGCAATTTTTTCATTAGAATCTTTAAAAGGTGCAAAAAATATGTTAATATACCTATCTCCAATATTTATATTTTGCTCAGAAGATGTCCATTCTTCTAAATATATAAGTTTTTCTATATTGATATCAATATTTAGTTTTTTAAATATCTTTTCAAAATTATCGTCTTCTTTTTGTAGTTCTAAAAACTTTGTTGCTGCTGGATTAATATGTGTTATTATACCTTCTAAATCGAAAGCAATTATACCATCTGTCATATGTAAAAGTATTGTTTCTATTTGCTTTTTTTGTTTCTTTATTTCATTTAAATTTTCATTAAGCTCCGTAGTTACAGTATTAAAAGCATTAACAAATTCATTAACATCTTTTTTTCCTTTTCCATCTGTTAAATACTTCGTCTTAAAAGCGTCTGATTTCGATAAATCCCCTGTGTTTTTTACAAAATCAGATATTGGTGTCATCATTCTTTTAACAGCAAATATTCCTATTATAAGTGACATTATAATAAATAAAACAATAAATATTATTACCATTATTTTTAAATCACTTATTTGTGCTTGTATTATATTTGATATATTTTGTATATTATCTACTTGTTCTGATGTTACTTGATTATTCACATTTTCTAAACTTTGAATACATATACATCCTAGTGTTCCTACAAGGATAATTCCTAATAGTAGAAATAAAATTACAATCTTTATTTGTATATTCTTTATCATTACTATTCCTTCCTTTTTAATTAGATATTATATAAATTTATTTATATTTCTAAAACAAAATTATTACTTTTAGTCTTTGTAACAATGCCCAAATTTATTTTGAATGAAAAAAAATCAAATTCAAACCTATATGATATAAAACAAATATCATCATAGGTTCAAACTTGATATATATTAAACTATTTAGATGCTATATAATAGCCTACACCTCTTTTTGTAATTAATATCTTAGGACTTGATGTATCTTTTTCTATTTTTTCTCTTATTCTTCTTACAGTAACATCTACTGTTCTTATATCCCCATAATATTCATATCCCCATACTTTTTCTAATAAAATTTCTCTTGTTACTACTTGTCCTGGTTGTTTTGCTAAATATTTTAAAACTTCAAATTCTCTTAATGTTAAATCTATTACTTGCCCTCTTACTCTTACTTCAAATTTATCTAAATCTAAACTTAAATCTCCAACTTCTATTATGTTAGTTCTTGTTTCAGATTGCTCTTCTTTTATTTCTTCTACTATATTGCTTGTAGCTTCTGCTTTTCTTAAATTTGCTTTTACTCTTGCCATTAATTCTCTTACACTAAAAGGTTTTGTAACATAATCATCTGCACCTAATTCTAAACCTAATATTTTGTCTATTTCTTCATCTTTAGCAGATAACATTAAAATTGGAACATTAAGTGTATGTCTTATTCTTTTACATACTGCTAGACCATCCATTTTTGGTAACATTATATCTAAAAGAATTAAATCTGGTTTTTTCTCTAATGCTAAACTAACAGCTAATTCACCATCATTTGCTTCTAAAGTCTCGTATCCTTCTTTTTGTAAATTATATACTAAAATATCAACAATAGGCTTTTCGTCATCAACTATTAAAATTGTCTTTTTACTTTTTACAGAACTTTCCAAAACTTTTTCCCCCATTTCGGTAATTTTTAACTGACTTTTTTTATTATGCTTTACCATTTATATCATAATTTTCCAGATTATACAAGAGTTTTTTAAAAAATATTGAGCATCGAGAATGTTTCTTTAATCTATGAAAAACATCAAAAAAATTTGAAAAATAATAAATAATGTTTTATAATATATTAAGGGTGAAAAGGTATGCAATATATAATTCATTTAACTGAAAAATGTAATTTAAATTGTACTTATTGTTACGAAAATAAGAGAAATAAAGATATTTCATTTGAATGTATAAAGAATTTAATTGACTATGAAATAAATAGAAAGCAAAATTATTTAATAATTGTCTTTTATGGTGGAGAACCATTATTACAAAAGAATATAATAAAAAATACAATTGATTATATAAATTCGAAAAAAAGTAAAACTGAATTTTACTACGGAATAACTACTAATGGAACACTACTAGATGACGATTTTATAAAATATATGAAAGAAAATAAATTTGTTAACATTGCATATAGTATTGATGGAATGAAATCAACTCACAACTTAAATAGATTAACCATTGATGGAAAAGGAACTTTTGATATAACTGAAAAAAACGCTAAAAATTTATTGAAATGTTTTGATTCAGTTATGTCTATGTCAGTAATAACTAGAAATAATTTAAGCAACCTAAGTGAAAATGTTGAATATTTAATAGAAATGGGATTTAAATATATAAATTTGTTATTTGATTATTCTGAAAATTGGCAAGATGAAGATTTAGCTGAAATAAGGAAACAATATACTAAAATTACTGAGATTTATGCTAATAAAATTCTACAAGAATATGATGTAGAAATTCCACTAATAGATGATAAAATAAAAACATATATAAAAGATGAATATAATTGTAATGATAATTGTAAATTTGGAATGACAACTATAAATATAGGAACAGATGGAAATTTTTATCCTTGTATGCAATTTGTAAATAATGAAAATTTTATTATCGGAAATTGTAAAGATGGAATTGATATAAAAGCAAAAATAAATTTAATAAAAAATTCTAAAAAAGAAAACGAAACATGTAAAAATTGTACTATTAGAAAACGATGTAAACATACATGTGCTTGTAGAAATTATATCTTAACTGATAATATAAATGAGTTATCACCAATTATATGTGAGACTGAAAAAATTATTATTGAGGCATCTGATAAAATGGCTGAGAAATTATACAAACAAAATTCTAAAATGTTTATACAAAAGTATTATAATAAAGATTATTACATATTAAAACAAATTGCTAATAAATATAAGAAAGAGAGATGATTGTTATGGAAATAAGAAATGTTGTAAATGAAGTAAAAAAAGATTATCCTAAAATGAAGCAAGTAAGCAAAAAAAAATTAGAAAATAGCATTCCAAATAAATGGTTAAAAGTTGGATTATCTTCTTTAGCAATAGCAATAGTAATGAATAGTAAAATTTTTGCTACATCTAGTTTTATTACACCTAATGATTTTACTCAATCTGATTTTATTAACATGCCTGGTTTGGTTCCTACAGAGCCTATACCTATACGAATATGTAATATTACTCAAATAGTATCAATAGTAACATTTATAATATTGGGTATAAGTATTTTAATAACTAAAATCAAATCTAAAAAACAAAGTGAAACTAGAAAAGTAAAAAAATGGATAAATGTATTATTTATAATTTCAATATATTTATTTGCATTGAGCTCTTTAGTAATATTCTTTATAGATAATATGTCTATATAAAAATGGTGTAAGAATTAACTTTAAAGTATTATCAAATTATAATATTAATGTAAAAATTGTGATAGGGTAAATATTTAAATCGGATGAACATTTATCCCTGTCACTAATGTTCCTAATCAAAGTTTATATAATATTGAAAAGAAAAAAGATGTAAAAGATTATGAATTATTTGGTATTGCTTGTGTTTTTTGTATATGTTAATGATTTGTTAAAATATATGAGTAAAAATTTTGAAAATTACTCCTTGAAGGAATATTGGAAAATCGTTTGACATATAATAAAAAAAGTAGTATACTATATTTAACTTAATTAAGCAATCAAAAAATTATTCATTGAGTGTTCAAAAAAACTAAATGTGCGGTAGCATTTAGTTTTTTTCATTTTTATAAAAAAAGATAATATAGCTAAAACGGTAGTGCTACATTATCTTTTTCGGTTAGCTAACCCTCATCTTGTTTTTGGTCATTTGGCTTACTGTCTTTTTGGGCTTGGTCAAGAGCTACTTGATTTAAGTCTTTTTCTTTTTGTAATAATAATTCCACCAAATGCCATACTAAATCTGCATTATTCATGAGTGTTCCTCCTTTCCCAAAGATTTCCTTTAGAAAAGGATGTTCTCATTATACTTTATTTTCTAATATTTTACAATAAAATTCAAAATATTTAAAACCTCTAACCCAAATTTTCTGTCCCTATTGGGTCTCTTTTATATATAACTTTACCAAATTTAATTTCATTAAACTTTTTCTGCACTTCCATAATAAATACAGGCAGAATAGAAATTCCAATAGTATAAAGCCAATGGTTACAATTAAGGGGTACCAATTTAAATATGCTTGCAACATTTGGAATTAATACAACACCTATTTGTAATATAGCTCCTAATATAAAAGCTCCTATCAAATATTTATTATTAAATAAATCAGATTTAAAGATTGATTGTTCACTTTTTATATTAAAACTGTGGACAAGTTCTAGCATTCCTAAACAAACAAATGCCATTGTTCTTCCGTACCTCTAATCCATAAAGTCTATTTCCCAGGCTAAATGCACATAATGTTAGCATTCCGAAGCATAATTCCTTCTACAAATATTTTTCCCCATAATCCATCTGCAAATAAACTTTTTTTAGCATCTCTTGGCTTTTTGCTCATTATATCTTTTTCAGGTGGTTCTAACCCTATAGCTATTGCAGGAAGTGAATCTGTAACTAAATTAATCCATAGTAATTGAATTGCAAGTAATGGTGATTTTAATCCTAAAAGTAATCCTACAAAAATAGTTACTATTTCTCCAACATTTGTAGCTATTAAGAAGTGAATCGCCTTTTTTATATTATCAAATATATTCCTTCCTTGTTTTACAGCTTCAACAATTGTGCAAAAATTATCATCTGTTAATATCATATCTGATGCATTTTTGGCAACATCTGTACCACTGAAGTCCCATAGCAATTCCTATATCTGCATTTTTTAAAGCTGGTGCATCATTAACCCCATCTCCTGTCATGGCCACAACAGCACCAGACTTTCTAAACGATTTAACTATTCTAACCTTATGCTCTGGTGAAACTCTTGCAAAAACTGAGTACTTCATAATATTTTTATCTAATATTTCTTCTGATAATTTATCTAATTCTTCACCAGTTATTGCTAAATCATTTTTTCTTAATATTCCAATATCTTTAGCAATTGCTTTTGCTGTTACAACATGATCTCCTGTTATCATTACAGTTTTTATACCTGCCTTTTTACAAGTAGCTACCGCTTCCTTTACACCTTCTCTTGGAGGATCAATCATCCCTATCAATCCGTACTAAAATCAAATTATTCTCTATTGTATTTGAATCTATTATCTTCGGTAATTCATCTATATCCATATAGCTTACAGCAAGTACTCTAAGTGCATCATTTGCCATATTATTATTTTCTTTTTCTATCTTTAAAATATTAGTACTATCTAAAGAAGAAATTTTATCTCCATTCACACACTTTGTACACCTTTTTAGTAATACATCTGGTGCTCCCTTAGTAATAATTCTATACTTATTACCTATTCTATGTATTGTAGTCATCATCTTTCTTTCTGAATCAAATGGTATTTCATTTATACGTACACATTCTTTATATAAATCTATTTTATTTTTACCAATACCATTTGCAGCAGATACAATTGCTACTTCTGTTGGTTCACCAATAAATTCCTCTTTTCCTTTATCATAATTTATATCTACATCTGTACACATTGTACCAAGTTCTAATATAAATTCTTTTTCATTTTCATTTGTAACTTCTCCATTTATATTTCTTATATTAACTACCTGCATTTTATTTTGTGTTAGAGTTCCTGTTTTATCTGAACAGATTACCGTACTGCTTCCCAAAGTTTCTACTGCTGGAAGTTTTCTAATTATACTATTTTTCTTAGCCATTTTAGTAACACCTATTGATAACATAATAGTCACAATTGCAGGCAATCCCTCTGGAATCGCTGCAACAGCAAGTCCGACTGATGTCATAAACATTTCTACTGGAGATATCTTTTTTATTAAACCTATTATGAATATAAAAACACATATTAACAAACACCCGCACTCCAAGTGTCTTTCCTACCCCCGCCAGTTTCTTTTGTATTGGAGTTTGTGGAGCTTCGTCTGTAATTATCATTTTGGCTATTTTTCCTAGTCTCGTATTCATTCCGGTTTCTGTAACAATTGCTTCTGCATGACCATTAACAACTACTGTAGTTGCAAATACCATATTTACCATATCTCCAAGTGATGTATTTTCTTTTAAAATCACATTAGAATCTTTTAATACTGGCATAGTTTCACCTGTTAAACTGGATTCTTCTACCTTTAAATTATATGAATCTATTAATCTACAATCTGCTGGCACAAAATTTCCTGCTTCGAGAACCACTATATCTCCTGGAACGACTTCTGTTCCTTTAATTTGTACAATTTTCTCTTCTCTTTTTACTTTAGCTATTGGCGCAGACATTTTCTTAAGAGCTTCTAATGATTTTTCTGCTTTAGCTTCTTGAATAAGTCCCATTATAGCATTAAATACTACAATTACTACAATTATTATAGAGTCTACGTAATCATTATTTCCTTCTAATTTAGCAACTATTGCTGAAATTATTGCAGAAGCTATTAAAATAATTATCATAAAGTCATTAAACTGTTTAAAAAACCTAATAATTATACTTTCCTTTTTCTTGTCTTCTAATTTGTTTTCTCCAAATTCCTTTAATCTATTACCGTGCTTCTTCATTTGTTAATCCGACCCTTAGTACTTGTCCTTAGCATCCTCTTAATCTCTGTTATCCCTAATGTTTGCCACATAAATATCTCTCCTTTGTATACAATTTATATGTTTTATAAACACATATTATATATATATTCTGGATGTATTTCATTTATGAAAAAATAAAAACAAATAAGTAAATTATTATATGGCTTTTAATTGGATATTTTGTTACATTTTTAATCACATAAATTACTATTTATCAAAATAATTAGTTTCTGACTCTAAATTTTGAAACCCCTGTTGTCTTAACACTTCATAAACTATGATTGCTACCGAATTTGATAAATTTAGAGATCTTAAATGCTCTCTCATTGGAATTCTAATAGTATTACTTAAATTTTCTTCTAATAAATTTTCTGGTAATCCCTTTGTTTCTTTACCAAATAAAATAAATACTTCATCAAAGTTAGAATAATTTACATCACTATAACAATTACTTGCTTTTGTTGTTGCAAAGAACATGTTATTTTCCTTAGGATTGTATTTATCTAAAAAACTAGATAACGATTCATGTTCTTCAATATCTAATTTATCCCAATAATCTAAGCCCTGCTCTTTTTAATTGTTTTTCTGAAATATGAAAATCCAAGTGGATATACTAAATGTAATTTAGCACCTAAAGCAGCACAAGTTCTAGCAATATTACCAGTATTTTGTGGTATTTCTGGTTCTACTAATACAATATTTAATTTCATATATATCCCTCTAACACTATTATATTTTTTATTCTACAATCATCTTAACATACTTTTTTGGCTGATTCAACATAATGATGCACATATTTTATGGCCGCAATGTACATAAAATATTGAAAAAAATACCTTTACTATAAAAATCAATAAGTAAAACTTTATCATTATGTGTTATTAATCTATTTAATAACTCTACTTTTTTAAAATTTTTTTTATTTCTTTTTAGACCTATTATATTAATAAAATTCGTCTATTAACTATAGAAATTAATACATCTTTCGACATTTTTCTACTTGACTGTAGCGTTACGTTAATATATTATATCTGTAAGAATTTTTTTCTTTACTCAAGTACATACTAAACTTTAGAGGTGAAAAGTATGATTCTTAGTAAGAAAAGAAATGGAAAAGGTTATATTACAAGTTACAGTTTGAATATTGGATCAAGAGAAGCAAGAATGTTAGGCTTTATTGATCAAAATGGTAATTCACATATTTTGGAAAAGGATTTAGACGTAAAGAACCACATTTTAATTGTACGCTTAAAAAAGGAGTAGTTTTAATGCCGAAAATTTATTTAGAAAAAAACGTTCTTGATGCAGCATTTGAAAGACTAGAAATAATATTTCAAAACTTTGATGCTATATATTTCAGCGTAAGTGCTGGTAAAGATAGTTCAGTAATGGTACAACTTGCTAATATGGTAGCAAAAAAATATAATAAAAAGTTTGATGTTTTATATATCGATTTAGAAGCACAATATAAACACACAATTGATCATGTTTATGAATTAAAAGGTTTATCTCAGATAAACACTTTTTATCATATTGCATTACCACTTGCGCTTAGAAATGCCGTTTCTGTGTTACAACCAAAATGGATTTGCTGGGAAGAAGAAAGTAAAGACTTATGGGTTAGAGATTTACCCAAAGACAGTATTAATATTCATAATTGTCCTTTTGATTGGTTCCGAAAAGGTGAAGAATTTGAAGAATTTATTATTCAGTTTGCAGATTGGTATCAGAAATTACATGAATGTTCTGTAGCCTGTGGAGTTGGTATTAGAACTGATGAAAGTTTAAATCGTTTCAGAACAATTACTTTCCAAGAAAATAAAGAAACTTTTAGAAATCATCAATGGACAACTAGAATAAAATCTGATCACGTTCATCTTGATGTATACAATTTTTATCCAATTTATGATTGGCGTGTAGAAGATATATGGGGTGCTGTTAGTAAATTAGATTTAATGCATAACGAAATATATGATTTAATGTATAAAAATGGCCTAAGCATTCATGAACAACGTATTTGTCAACCTTATGGAGATGACCAAAGAAATGGCCTAGATCAATTTAAAGCATTAGAATATGAAACTTGGTCAAAGGTTTTAAATCGTGTTAATCGGAGTAAACTTCGGAAATATTTACTGTCGTACTTCTGCTCTTGGTAATATAAAATCTACTAAACCTGATTTTATGACATGGCAAGAATATACGGTCTTTCTCTTAGAAAGTATTGGCATATACAATAGAGACTTAATGCTCCATTATTATAAAAAAATCAAAAAATTTATGTTTTGGTATAAAAAAAGAGATGGTATTGGAATATCACAAATTCCAGAAGAAGAACTTTTAAAACTTGAAAATCAAAAAAAGGTAATTTCATGGAGACGTATTGCAAGAGCCATTGAAAAAAATGATTTTTATATGAAAAGACTTTGTTTTGCTCAGACCAAAACAGACGATAAAGAACTAAGAGAACTTATACACAAATGGGATAACTTATTAACAAAAGACACAGAAACTACAGATAAAGGATTAAGATATTTTATAGAAAATGAGGTGATATCATGATTTTAAAAATGAATAATAAATGTAATAATTTTTATCAATACATGGGAAAGTTTTTTGGTTCAAGAATTGTACAATCTGAAATTAATGATCGTATTTATGATGATAGCTATAAAGATTGGTATATTTATCTAAAAAATGATAATGCAGTTGCTTTTATATCTATACATAATGATACAATAAAAAATATATATTCTAGTAGTCATACTTATCTAATAGAATTACTAAACGAAGTAAAAAATACCATCACTATTTCTCCAAGTATTGTTCCTAAAATATATATAGATGTTTATAAAGCTTGCAATTTACATATCGATGAAGATATTAAATATAAAAATTTTGTTACAATAAGGAGTGATAACCCATGAATAAAGAAATTACATTTCCTGTATTAAATGTAAAAATGGTTGATATAAAAAAGGTTGTTGCAAATAATTATAACCCTAACAAAGTTGCTCCTCCAGAAATGGAATTATTAAGGCATTCTATAGAGGAAGATGGATATACTCAACCAATTGTTACATATTATGATCAAGAAACAGATAAATATATTGTTGTTGATGGATTTCATAGATACCGTGTTGCAAAAGAAGTTTTTAATTTAAAAGAAGTTCCAATTGTAACTATAGATAAAGATTTAGATAATCGTATGGCAAGTACAATTAGACATAATAGAGCAAGACGGAACTCATCAAATTATAGATATGTCCAAAATTGTACTAGACTTAACAAGTCATAACTGGACAGAAGAACAAATTTCAAAACACTTAGGTATGGAATTAGATGAAATAATTAGATTAAAACAAATAAGTGGTCTAAAAGAAGCTTTTGCAGATCATACATTTAGTAAATCTTGGGAAGAATTCGAGCAAAAAATTGAAAACGAAGATTAAATGCCAAATTATAAAAGTGTCCATTTGGCATAGTTCCAAATGAACACTTTTGTTATATTAACTATAAATTTATTTATATAAACATTATTTATTAATTTATAAATTTACCAATTAAATTATTTTTTATAATAGTATCTGACAGAAACATTTCATCATTCATTTTTATCATTAATTTTATTAATTCATCATTTGGGCTTATTACAGTATTATCTAATCTATTAAAATATTCTCCATTAATATAATAATTTTCTTTTGTAACATATCCTATTCCCTTTATAAAAGAATAATCTTTTCCAGAAAAAACATCTGTACCTATTGAAAATTTATCTTCTATATTTAAAAGATTCATTATTGTTGGCTTTATATCTATTTTTGAAACACTATTTTCAATAACTCTTCCATCTAAATTTGGTATCTTCATACCAAAAGGTATATGTACATTTAATAGACTTTCTATATTTTCGTTATAGTCCTTTCCATTTTGCTTACAAATTAATTCTACAGCTTCCAAATCTTGAAGTCCAGCACCATGATCTCCATATACAATTAGAATGCTATTTTTTAATAAATCTGTATTTTCTATTTCTTCCATAAATTTTCCAAAACTATAATCTACAAAATTACAAGCTAATAAATATCTACTTATCTCATCACTTTCTATACCTGAAACATCAATAGATAATTTTTCATCTAAATTTGATATTCCTTCTAAACTATATGGAATATGTGTAGAAATAGCAGACATCATACATATAAAAGGTTCTTTATAGTCTGTCATTTTATATACTGCTTGTGTTAAAAACTGCTCATCTGAGAAAAATTCGCCTGCCATTTCGCCATTAGAATTAAACTTCGAAATATCATTATATTCATCAATTTTATATCCTGTATTATATACTAAATATCTATTCCAAAAAGTATTAACATTTGGATGCATAAATGATGTATAATATCCATTTTCCTTTAGCTCTGAATATATATCATCCCATTTATTACTAAAATATTTTTGAAATACCCTACCATTTTCTAATGGATACATAGATGATGCAATTGTATGTTCAGAATCTGCTGTAGTCCCTATTCCTTGATTATACATATTAGTAAAGTAAATATTTTCCTTATAGAATTTATTTAAATTAGGTGTTATCTCTTTTCCATTTATTTTGGAATTAATAACAAATTCATTTATACTTTCTAATTGCAGAATTATAACATTTTTTCCGTCTAGCTATACCTGTAAAATCTTTATTTACTATCTTTTCTTCTTTATTCTGCTCATATATCTCACTTATTTTACCATAATCCACTTTCTCTTTTATAAAACTTTCTTTTATATAATCTTTTATATCTTCCAAATGATAATAATAAATAGATATATGTTCTACCATAAGAGTTTTATTATATACATAATTTTCATATTTTTCATCAACTTTTTTATTAAGTACCACAACATTTAATATTATAATTAATACTAAAATTATATATTTAGGATATTTTTTACCAATTATCATTAACTTATCTTTTTTTCTAAATTTCAAAATTAGAATAGATAAAATCAAAAATATAATATTATCAATAAAAAATATTAAAACTGACTTAAAATTAATTAAGTATTGTAAACTCATTCCTATTTCTTCTGCATACTTTACATTTTCTATCTGAAAAACAGATAAAAAATTAGTTGAATAATTATAATATATATAATTTGCATATATCAAAATACTACATATAAAGTACATAATATTGGCAAAAATAAAACTTCTTTTTCCTTTTTTATTCATACTTGGGAACATTATAATCATAGGAACTGCCATTGTTATTAAATACATTTCTTTTTCAATATTCATTCCTAGCAATTTGTTCATAAGCAATGCCTTATATGTTAATAATATAACACCCAATATATAAATATAATTATTTCTTAATATATTAAATAATCTTATAAAAACTTTCTTCATTTTAACATCCTTTTATTCTTTTTTTAGTAACCTTTATTATACCACAAAAGCACAATTTGTCAAAAAATAGAACCTTTTGTTTCATAAAAAGGTTCTATCTTATTCTCTTTTATATCTTAAACAAGTAAAATAGAGTATTTGCGTTACTATTTACAGCTTATTTAAAAGCATATACTAGCCTAGCTAATTGTTTGATATATATTTATCGCAGATAGGTACTAAAGTTTAACTTTCCTCTCCTATATACTGCGTGGTATAAAACTAATTCCTACTACTTGCTCACCACACTTCAAGATTGGTTTAAAAAATATATATCAAACAATTAGCTAGGCTAGTAACATTATTTCTCAAATAAAATGGCTGTAAATTGCAACATATTTGCAAAATTATACAACTAAATTTGTATAATATGCATTATATAATTTTGCTATAATATCCATCTAGATTATTCATAAGTTCATTATGATTTCCTTGTTCTATAATTTCTCCATTATTTAATACAATAATTTTATCTACATTTACAATTGTTGATAATCTATGTGCAATAAAGATTGATGTTTTTTCTTTTGAAATTTTATCAATAGAATCTTGGATTAGTTCCTCTGTTTTAGTATCAATATTTGCTGTTGCCTCATCTAAAATGAATATCGATGGATCATGCGCAAATATTCTTGCAAAAGCAATTAACTGTTTTTGACCAGCAGAAAAAGAATTTCCTCTTTCACTTGCAATTTCATCAATACCATTTGGCAAGGATTTTATAAAATCCTCTGCTGATGCTAATTGTATTGTTTCCATTATTGCCTCATCTGATAGATTCTCATTTAGTTCAATATTATCTTTAATACTCTTAGCAAATATAAATGGATCTTGCAATATAATTCCTATCTTTCTTCTAAGTGAATGCAAGTTTATATCTTTAATATTAATACCATCTAATAAAATCTCTCCTTTTTGTATTTCATAAAATCGATTTATTAAATTAATAATTGTTGTTTTTCCAGAACCTGTTCTTCCAACAAAAGCAATACTTTCTCCTGGATTAATTACAAAACTAACATTTTTTAAAATCCAATTTTCTCCTTCATATGCAAACCATACATTTTTAAATTCAATCTTACCATTTACTTTATCAAGATTTGTTCCTTTTTCAAAATCTTCTAAGTATTCTTTATGTTCTAAAATATCATATATTTTATTAATAGAAACAACTGCTTCTTGTATTGTCTCAAAATTTTCTACGATTCTTTGTATTGGTTCAAATATCTGTTTTAAATATGTAATAAAAATATAAATAACACCAATTTCCAAATTAATATTAAAGAAATGATTTATACAAGTCCATATAATAAATGCAACTCCTAAATTCTCAAATATTACCATAAACGCAATTAAAAATCCCTCTGTAAATGCTGTAGGTATTCTTGACTTATAAAATTTATTACATAATCCTGAACACTCTTTTTCTTTTTCATGTTGTCTATTAAATATTTTTATTAATTTTACTCCATAAATTGACTCTGCTAAGAAAATATTTAATTTCGTTTTTATTTTTTTAGAATATTCTCTTACATTTTTACTAATTTTAGTTATTATAACTGATGTTAATACAACAAAAGGAATTAATAAAAAGCATATAAGAGCTAATTTATAATCAAGTGATATCATCATGACAGCTAGTGCTATAATCATTACTATATCTTTAATAAATGTTGTAACAACATCTTTAAAAAAAGTGGTAATGTCTTCTACATCACTTGTAATTCTAACAAATAGCGTTCCTGATGGTGTTTTATCATGAAATGGAATATTACTATATTGTATATATTTATATAATTTATTTCTTAAAGAATAGATAACATCTTCTCCTACCATATTAGTTGCTGTACTAACAATAAAATCCAAGACATTTCCAATCAATACAATTGCAATATAAATTATGCCTATAATTCCAATTGTCATAATTCCTTTTTGCCATAATCCAGAACTTAAATAATTATCTATTACTATCTTTATTAAGTATGGTTTTACTACTTCTCCAATATTAATAATAATAGCTAAAATTGATATAATTATTATAGATTTTGTTTTCGGTTTTAACATTTTATACATTCTATTTAATGTTTGATTTTTCATTTATTTTCCCCTTTTTTCCTTCGTTTTTTATTAAAGGTAAAAATTCACTTTTTTTAAAATCTCTACTTTATTTAACTTTGTTAGCAGAGCTACAAAATTTGTTCTATCTAATATACTGTCTAAAAAAATGCTTATATAACAATTTATCACTATTAAGCTAAAAAACCAGGTTCAGATTTTGTGGATTGTTGATTATAAAATTCACTATATATCCCTTTACTTCCAATAAGTTCTTCATGTGTTCCTCTTTCCACAATCCTTCCATTATCTAGTACAATTATCTTATCACTATATTTAACATCAGATACTTTATTTGAAATAATAATACATGTTTTTTCATCTGATAATTCTTTAATATTCTCTATTAATTTCTCTGAAGTACTATTGTCTAAAGCAGAAAAAGTATCATCAAAAATTAGTATACTACTATCTTTTAAAAATGCTCTCGAGATTGCAACTCTTTGTTTTTGTCCTCCAGATAAGTCTCCTCCTCTTTCACCAATTACAGTATTTATTCCTTTTGGCATTTTTTTTATATCTTCATAAACAATAGCTTTTTTTGTACTTTCTTTAATTTCATCTTCATCATATTCTTCTTTAAATAGACTTATATTATCTTTTAATGTAGATGAAAATAGAAAATTATCTTGTGTTATATAGCAAATATTATTTCTAAGCATTCCAATTGGAATTTCATTTATATCTTTACCATCTATTAATATACTTCCATCTGGTACACTATATAACTTTGCAAGTAAATTCATTAGAGTAGTTTTTCCGCTTCCTATAGTTCCTATTATTCCTAAAGTCTCTCCTTTTTTTATTTCTATATTTATATCTTCTAATGTACCATCGATTATTCCTGGATAACTAAAGTTTAAATCTTTTATAACAATATGACCGTCTAATTTTTCTTTTGTCAAACTGCCCTTCTCATTAATTCTTTCTGGTTCTAAATCATAAATTTTCTCTAATCTCTTATAAGAAATTTGTGCTCTCTTAAATCTAGAAACTAATTGTGGAAGCCAAGAAACAGGTCCAACAAATAATACTATATAACCATTAAATGTTACTAAATCTCCTACTGTTATTGTCCCATCTAAAACTAATTTTGAACCATACAGTAAAGCAATTGCATAACATAACCCAAAACAAATATTTAAAGCTAGTTTTAGTAAATTAGAAAATATATCTACTGTATTATTACTTTGATAAACTCTTCTATTTTTTTTAATAAACTCTTTTATTTGTTCATTTTCACAGGAATATGCTTTTGTAGTTCTTATACTATCTGTACTCTCTTGTATATATTCAGACATATTTGTAAACATGTCTTGTGATTTTTTAAAACTTTTTTCTACATATTTTTTGATTTTTACGACTAAATATGCCCCTATAATAATGGGTAACATTACTGCTAGTGCTAAATATAAATTAACACTTTGAACCATCTGAAAAAATGCAATAATAAATGTAAAAGAAATTCTTACTCCATGAGATAAAATTCTATATACAGTACTTCTTATCTCATTTGTATCTTTTACAAAGTAAGACATGATTTCACCATTTTTGATATTTTGTATATCTTTTAGTTTTAACTTCATAAACCTTTTAAATAAATTAATTTTAATGTCTCTTTCGAATCCCCTAGAAATGTAACATTCAAGATATTTCCATATAACTCTTACAACTAGTAAAACAACACATACCAGTAGCAAAAAGTATGTACTGCTTAAAATATTTTGTTTATTCGTATCTAAATCATATAACATATCAACAATATGACCAATAATTTTAGGCGGATATGTTAATAAATATATATTAACTCCTAATAATATAATTTGTATTAATATTCTCCATTTATAATTCTTTAGTGACTCTATTATAACTTTTTTCATAAACTCTTCTTCCTATGTACATATTTTTATTATTTTTGTAACTTTTCTATTTCATTATATATTGTTTCTGTATTATATCCTAAATTCTGTTTTTCTTGTATTTGTCTTTGAATATTCATTAATTCTATTTCATCTTTAAATCCTATTTCATTAAATTCAAACTTCATTTTTATCTCTTCTCCTTTAGAACATTTATTTTAAGACAATTATAAAAAAAGAACTATTATTTGTCAAATATATAAAATAATTACTTTATATAAATTCACAAAAATAGTTACATTTTATTCACCTTTTTTATTTTAGATTCATATTTTTTATATAAAAAATGCGCAAAAATTCCTAATTATATAGATTTTACATGTTTATACAAAATAAACTAGTTCATTTTGTTAAGAAATAGTAATAAAAATTGGATATCTTTTACATCCAAAATGTATCTAGAAATAATTTCTCCTAATCTATAGTTGTACTAGTTCTTCCTGTTCCTACTACATCTTCTTGTAATGACCTCCAAGTATTACATCCAATAAATCCATCTGCTTGTAATCCTCTACTTCTTTGATAGTTAATTACAGCCTCTCTAGTTCTACTACCGAACACACCGGTCTAATCCCCCTGTTCTATATCCAAGTGTATTTAAATCATCTTGTGCTATTAATACATATGCTCCTTTTGATCCTTGTGAGATTTGAGGATATCCCGCAAACCCTTGACATGCTGGAGTTCCCCTTCTCCTATCAAAATGCACCCAAGTTGGTGTTAGATATGCTGGTTCAACATAGCTCCACACTCCAGAATTTATTGCACTATTTCTTAAAGCATTTCTTTGGCTGTTAGTTAATCTCTGCCCCACATCAAAAGCTACCCCCGCATAATGTTGTGATTGTGCTTACACAGTTGAACATTTTTATATTATTTTTTCTATATCTATTTTTAATTCAAATTTTGATGATTTATCATGATAAATATAAATTTTATCGATTAGCATACTTAATATTACTTTATCTGGCTCATCACTTTCTATAATTTGATTAAAATAGTCTATTGTTTGTTTTAATTTTTCTTGTTTGATTTCTAAATCTTCATTTTGTAATTCTTTCAATTTCTTCTTTACTTTTTCTATCTCTTTATATTTTTCTTCTTCTAAACTCTTATATGTATTTTCTATAAATATTCTTTTATCTTCTGTGCTAGAAGCTATCTCTTTTATTCTTTGGCTTACTAAAACCTTGTATTCCGCTTCTAAATTTTTCAAATCTAATTTTAGCTCTTCAAGATTTTTCTTTTTACTTGATTTATATTCTTCTAGTTTTAAGTTATTTATCTCGTCTATGTAATTATCTCTTAATAATTTCAAAAAATTTCTTAAATTAGCAAGTAGTATATCTTCTCTTACATTATGGCATACACATCTTGACTTTCCATATTTTCTATAAGCAACACACTCATATAATTTTTTAGGAATATAATCTTCCTTTTGACTTCTAACTCTTGTAACTCCTGTAACACTGCCACCACATTCTCCGCATCTTAGAAATCCACCAAATACGTAATCTCTTTTTTTCTTTGTATACATACTAGAATTTTTTACTCTCTTTTTCATCATCTCTTGTACTCTTTCAAATTGCTCTTTTGAAATAATTGCTTCGTGGTGATTTTCAAATATGTATTGGTTTTCTCTTTTTATTTTTTTTCCTTGTTTATGGATATCTTTTCTCTCAGTTTTATGAGTAATTGCTGTTCCTATATAAATTTCATCTTTTAAAATTCTTTTTATCATATAAATGTCCCATAATTTTTTAACTGGCTTTTTATAGCTTTTTCCCTTTTTTATTAGTTCCCTTTCTATGACTTGAGATGGTGTTAAAAAATCATATTCAAAATTTAACTTATGACAAATTTTTCTCATTCCTAAACCTTGCTCATATAAATTAAATATTGTTGTTATAGTATCTCTTACACTTTCATCAACTACTAATTCTCCTTTTTTAGCAGTTTTTAAATAGCCAAATTTTGTACCTTGTAACAATATTCCTTTTTCTAATTGCTTGTGCATACCAATTTTAACTTTTTTTGATACTTCTTTTACATATCTTTCATTAAACCATGTTGAAAGACCTAGTAAATCATCATCTCCTTCTAATAAATTAAATTCTCCAAAAGTATCTTTCGTTAGTATTAGATTTACATTTTTCTCCTTTAACTCATCAATAAATGTAAGTGTTCTGCTACCTTTACGACCAATTCTTGATAAATCTTTTGCTAAAATAATATCTACTTTTCCATCATCAATGTCATTAAGCATTTTACTAAATTCTGGTCGCTCATCATTTGAAATATATCCGAGATACATTATCGTCAATATAATATTTAGATATATCCCAACCTTTGGAATCTGCATATTCTTTTGCAAGTTCCATTTGAGCATTTATACTACTATATCTACTTTTGTTATCATCTTTACTTAACCTACAGTAACATACAACTTTCAATATATTTATCCTTTCCGAAGATAAATATATTTGTGTTTTTAGATTATTTATATATTATCTTCTTTTTATGACAAATGCAATCATTTTACTTAACTTTTTTACTTTTTTCGTAATTTAATATCTCTTTTATTGTTTTAACTGTTCCATTTTCTCCATTAATAAAAATTGATATATTTGAAAACTGATTTTTTAATTGATTAATTTCTTCTATAATTTTTGTGTCGTTTTGTTCTAATCTATTAATATATATTTGAATTATCTCATTATTTTCAAAGTTAAACTTTTGAATTTTCAACTTACACCACTTACCTTTTCTTTAGTAATGTATATGTTTTACACTACTTGCGAATTACAAAAAAAGAGCCAAGAAACTAGATTTTCTCTAATCTCTTTGCTCTTTCAGCTAACGCATATAATCGTAGACACAAAATCGAAGATTTTGACTACGATTTATTTTCATGCTATCATTATATTATCGTGTTTTTATATAGTCAATTCCCTTTTATTTCCCTCTTTTCTATTTTTAATATAATTCTAGTATTTAATTTTATAAGTACACTAAGTGAACTAAATTCTAAATATTTCATCAAAATTACGTACACTCGGTGAACTTTTTTGATTTTTTTAGTTCACCATTTTTAATTTTAACGAAGAATAGCGGGTTTGAGCCAGTTCACTCGGTGAATTTTTACATCATATTTGCTTAAAATTTTTGTTTCTTTATTAACTCTTGAAGGCTTGTCCTTCAATGTGTATAGGCATTGTGTTAAACATGCTTTCCTGCCCTCATTTTCAATGAGGTATTTTACTCTTAAAACGTACTTATGTCTACTTAATTAAATATACTTATCCTTAAATCCTCTTAATTGAAAAACAATGTGCTTTTAAAAATAAGTCAAGGTTGTGCGATAGCACATTCATTTAACCTTGACTTATTTTTATAAAGCACATTAGAATTAATTTATAGGATTTATTTCGGTAATATTAATTTTTTTAATTATCTCTCCTGGGTAGTCAAATAAGGCTACAGTATTAAATTCTAAATAGAATGGCTTAAAATTTTCTTTTAATATTTTTTGAAAATCTAAAATTTTCTCATAATCTTTATCAATGTGTAAAGTCATATGAAAAATAAAATCATCTGGATTATATTTCTCCTTTGGAAATTCCTTATAAAATATTCTTTGTAATTCCTTAATTCTCTGATTTTCTTCTATTGATAAGTATAAACAGTAACTATCATATTTTGCATTCATAATTTTTATATCATTTACTTTTAATTGTATTTTATCAATATTTATACTTTCAGCTATTTTTAATATTTCATCTTGATTTTCCTTATTAGTAGCAAAAATAGTAAAATGATATGGTAAATTATCTATTTCATATCTTTTTTCATCATTAATTCCATATGGTACTTTACAAGTATTTTTGTTTATATTACTCATTAATTGTTCTACTTTGCTCATTTCATTTTTTTCTATAAAACTTATTAAAGTTATTCTTTTACTCATTTTGTGTTTTTTCCACCCTTCTTAAATGAATTAAATAATATGCTAGTCCTATTTGAAAAATCATAAATATTGCAGACAGTCCAAACATATATTTAAGTCCTCTTTCATACATTATTCCACAAAAGAATACTCCTATTGCTTCACCTAAAAATCTTATTATATATCTTATATTAGCAAATGATAATTGATGTTCGTTTTTTACACGATTTATATACACTCCATCACATATATTCTCATATGCAGTTGATATAAGTAATGACCATGTTATGGCTATTAAGGTTATCATTAAATTATTTGATATAAAAGCAATTATATATCCCATAAATCTTATTCCAAACTTTATTGTTATTGTTAAATAATCATTTTTAGGTGTTAAATATTTAAGTGCTAATATTCCTATTCCATCTGCAATTAGCCCAACAATTAGTAAATAGTTTGTAGCAATACTATCAGAAAAAGCAAAATAATTAGTTAATGTTAGCATCTTTAATCCCAAAGCTGTTGACATTGCTATTGTTCCTATGAACATATCTAATAAATATAAAGACAATATTTTACTTTTCAATATATACTTAAACATTGAATCCTTTTTATTTTGCTTTTCTTCCGTGAGATTAACTTTTATGTTCATCATAGTAACTATTGCGATTACTAAAAATATATTTGATATTATTAAGCAAATGTTATAGTTGATGGCTATTCCTGCAATACTCTTTCCTATAAATATTCCACCAAATAGAATTCCTATATCTCTGAATAAATATTCTGTTAATTTTCTTTTACTATATATTGTATCACTCTTTACTATTGTAGTTATTAGTGGATATATACTTGTTATGATTATATACTCCATTATTATATCTATTACTATAGTAAAATTTATCAGCCCTGTTTTACCTATCCCATTCAAATAATATAGTGCTAACATATTGATAAATTTTATAATCAAAACCAATGTTAATGTTTTCTTTAATTTACTTAATGTAACATATTTTCCAATTAAGGCTATTCCTATAACACTTATAAATGTTCCTATACTTATAATATTACTTATCTGTGTTACAGAAAAATTATTATCTTGTAACCAAAGTTGTCTAAAATTTCCCCATAGTCCAATTGATATACTAAAAAATGCTAACATTATTAGTATTTTATTTTCATCTTTTATCTTTTTCATTTTGTTCGTTTAATTCTCCTATATATTCATATATTTTAGTCCAATTTTTTAAATCAACTATATCTTTATTATTGCAAATTTCATTACTAATTCTTATTACTTTAATGCCTTCTTTTGACACATCTAAACAATTATTTAACTGGTCATCTATAAATAAATCTATATTTTCATTTTTACATACCGTTCCTTTTTCTCTAGCATTTACTATTAATTTGTCATATTCTATGTTGTTTTTATCTAACCAATTTTTACTTAAAAGATATGGATCATCATGAAACTCACTATCTCTTGCTGTTATTATAATTATTTTATGCCCCTCTTCTCTTAACTTTTTTATTGTTTCTACAGCATTATCTCTAGGTTTTGCTTTATTAGTAATCTCTTCTTGAATATTCTTTAAAAAATATTTTAGTTCATCATAAGAAAATTGAAATTTCTTTTTATATGTATCTCCATTGTTTTGTATATCTTCAAAAGGATTTTCTGCATTTCTAATATTTTTACCTAATTTTATCGCATATTCATAGGCTGCATTATTTAGTTCTTCTTGAACTTCTGTTATTGTATTATCTATATCTATTCCTATATTCACTTTCTTACTCCTTATGATATTTATTTATGGTTACTATACCATAAATAATCAAAAAAATAAAGTATATAACAAATTAAATATTACATACTTTACCTTTTAAGTTTTATCTCCAAACATTCTTATTTTTTATTTATAAATTATTACAATATTAAGACAATGTAATGCAACAAGTTGCAACATTCTCTAAATATTGCATAAGTAATCTGTAACTCTCTTCGTTCGAACAGCTTACTTATACTACTCCGCACACCATATCAACTTCTATCGTTACCTTAATTTTATGATTTTCAACTCGTTTAACCTTATTTTTACCTTTTTTCTCAAAACTAATAAAATCTTCAAAAGCAGTAAATTCAACTATTTTGTCTAATTCTTTAGATATAGCACCGAGCAACACTCCACATGGCTTGTAAGTTATCTATAGGCATATTTACCAATCTATCTCTTCAGGATAATCAGTTCCATCTATTCTAATATCATCTATATCACATTGATTTTCTTCAGCATATTCTATTAGTTCTTCTTCTAAATCTATATATTCTTGATATTCCCAATATTTAATTACTCTTTTTGTAGTATTTAATATACTCTTTAATCTATCTTCTTTATTTTTAGCTAAATATCTACAATCTATTAGTTCAAGATATTGATGAACTAATCTATTAGTTCCAAACTCTCTATCATAGAATAACTTTAGAAAACCTTTTTTATTCTTTTCTGGTAAGATTTGAACTATAGCTTTTATAACTTTAGACTGAAATTCTTGTACAATATTTATTTCTTCATCATATACTACTTTTGTATGGTATGCACTTTTATATTTTTTATATTTATAATTATCTATAAATATATTCAATGCATATACTACAAATATCGCCTGTGTTAAAATATAATTGAATTTATAATATACATTATTTGTAGGTACAATAATTGAATGCCATTTCATAATTTCATTATCTATATTATTGTTAATTAACTCTATTTCTCTACTTCCTTGTTTTGCATGTCTTAAATCATAACAAAAAGCTAATATTTGAATTCTCAATTTTTCTAATGTTGGATAATCTTCTCCATCACCAATTATTTTTGAAATTGAATCATATAATTGTTCAAAATCATCATAATCACCTTTTACTTCAATACCACCATAATTTTTAGTAACTTTTATCTTTAACATATCTTCTCCTATAATATATAAATTTATATCATTATTTTAGCATACAGTTTAAAAAAAAGAAAGTGCCATTAAACACTTTCAAATTTAGTTATATATAGTTATTCATCTAACATTAATTTTGTTTTCTTATCTTTTAATCTTTTCAATTGTTCTTTTTCAACTTGTTTAATACTTTTTTCTGGTTTTGGTAAATCTTCTGGCATAGTTCCACCAATGTCTTTTATTGCTTTTCTTACAGTTGTTCCAACAGTATAATGGGTTTGATTAGCCTTTTCTTTTGTTTTTACATTTTCTCTTTTTAGTTTTGCCTCTGTTTGAGTAATTCGGAATAAATTTGCTGCTAATTCCTCACTTCCCATAAAATCAAGTATTTTTTCTTTATCTTTTAAATTCTTTTTTCTATGTATATCATCAACCGTTAATCCTCCATATAATCCCATATATCCAGCATTTTGAAATTCAGCATATTCTTGATTCGTTATTACTCCAGAATTATGTGCTACTTCTAATAGCATTTGATTCCATTGTTTTATATCTCCACGAATTACTAATCTTTTGTTATCTTCATCTAGTTGATTAAAATAATCTGCTACTTCTTGTCTTCGTGTTTGAATAGCAAAGTAAGTTTGCCCTAAAGCAATTATTTCTTTTCTTGGATCACCATTTTGTACTATTAAATAGCAAGCATATCTTGATAATTCATAATCAACTACTTTTTTCTGTGTTGCTCCTGCTTCAACGATTTTGCTGACCTCAGCAAAATCGTCATCAATATTTCTTCCACTATTTTGACATGCTATTTTTGCTCTATCTATTACCTTTGCAAAATTTCTCCATTGTTTGTATTGCAAAACTTCACTTAGTTCTCTAGCACTCCAATATTCTGTTCCATCTTTTTTTGTTCTTTTTATATCTTCAAAACTTTTGTATTCTTCTGCTTGTAAATTGCTCATTACTATCATCTCCAATTCGTTGTTTTTTATTTGTTATATTATATCAAACATTTGTTTATTATGCAAGTATTTATTCAAAATAATTATAAAAAACAAAGCACTATTTCTAGCACTTTATATTAATATTTTAAATCTAAAAACACAAATTTTATTTATCCTCTATTCCAAATTTTTATATGTTCAACTGTATGTTGTAAGTCATGGCTCTGCGAACCATGACCACCTTCCCATGGTCTTTTGAAAGCAAATCCAACTGGGATTGGGCTACCATATATATATCTTTGACTATTCCAGCTTTGCATCGCTCTTTTTTCAGTCCATAAAGTAGGGCTATTACTTGATCCTCTAAATTCATTTACTGTTAGTGTTCTATTTGTAACATATGGCATTGCCTCTTGCTCTCCTCTATAGTATGTTTCCATACGATTTGTATCATTATTATATACAATAATTTTTGCCATAAAAAAACCTCCATATTATATTTTTATAAATATAATATGAAGATTTATGTATTTTGTGAATCATATAAATTTACTATACTTGTCTTGCTTTTACAACCAGTCTTTGTTTTCCATAATTTGTACATGTAATTAATGTAACTTCTTTATTCCCATTTGTTAATTGACTAGTACATGATACATCATCTGGCTCTACTACATATTTATTATAAACAGCATATTTAATAGTCTTTCCTGAATTATCTGTTAATTCTACTATGTCTCCATTTTTAATTGATGATAACTTTCCAAACATTTTCTTATTTTTATAGTTATGTCCTACTATACAATAATTTCCCACTTCATTTGGAGATGGTCCCCAGAATTTATTTAATGAAATTTTTAATAACTCTTCCGATGTTTCTGATAAAATAGGGTAATTTATTCCAAGTGATGGTATATTTAAAACAGCATCTGTAGTATAAGATTGTCCATTTTGTGTTACATATTTATTTTCATTATTTTCTTCATTGTTTTCTTCTATTATTACATTTTGTTCTTGTCCATCAGCTTCTAATGAAACTCTTAAAATACTGTCATCTTCATTTACTGTAGTATCATCAATTCCTGCCAATATCTCTTGAGATACTTTTTCTCTATTATTTCTATCAATTTCTGCATATACATAACAAAATGATAACAAAAGTACACATATAATAGATATAAAAAAAGCAAATTGATAAATCTTTTTTTTCTTTTTCAATTCTGGTGTTACATATAATTTTTCTGTTATAAGAATTTGATTCATACCTTCCTCCATTATTTTTTATATACTACTAATTATATTATATCATTTACTAATATTTTTTTAAATAGTTTTTAAAATTTTATTTTATGTTTTGTCACTATTTAATTAGTAGTATTTTTTAATGTAATTTTCAAAGTCTGATATATATATTCATATTAAATAGTAACTATATTTTATCTGCAATTTTTCTCATATTGTCAATATAATTTGATAATTTTTCAAAATCTTTAATCGTTAATACTTCTCCTCTTACATTTTCACTTAATCCTATATCATGTAATATCTTTTTTGCAATTTCCTTATTTTCTATTATTTTATAATTTACAAGTGCATTTACCAAAGTTTTTCTTCTTTGCATAAAACTATGTTTTATAATATCAAAAAATAAAGTTTCATTTTTTACATTTACTACTGGTTGTTTTCTAATCTTTAATCTAATAACTTCAGAATCAACATTGGGTTCTGGAATGAACATACTCCTATCAACAATTCTAATACTCTCAGCTTCTGAATAATAATTAACTCCATATGTGATTGCTCCTGAAAGCTTGCTTCCTGGTACTGAGATAATTCTATCTGCAACTTCTTTTTGTATCATTACAGTTATACTTTCTATATCTAATCTATCTTCTAGCAATTTCATTATTATTGGAGTAGTAATATAATATGGTAAATTTGCAACAATCTTTACATTTTTTATTTCACTAAATTTGTTTTTTTCTTTTCCGAATTAACTCTATTAAATCTATCTTTAATATATCTTCATTTATTACTTCAAAATTGTCATAAACCAAAAATCTATCATTTAAAATTTGTAACATTCTTGTATCTAATTCAATAGCTATAACTTTAAAAGCCTTTTCCAATAACTCTTTTGTTAAAGTTCCCAGCCCTGGACCTATTTCTATAATCAAATCGTTTTTAGTTATTTCAGATGCACACACAATGTCTTTTACCACATCATCATTTATTAAAAAATTTTGTCCTAAACTCTTATTTGCAGTAATGTTATATTTTTTCATAAGAAACTTAGTTTCATCATATATATTATTCATTTAATCCACCTTACCTAATTTTAATATATATATTATATGTTAACTTTTAATTTTTTACAAGTAGTATTGTATCAATTACAGGACTAAATCATGAAATTTT
>JAAGKN010000473.1_pt1 | contig 59026 bp, 51 predicted proteins | sample 6206371 | NCBI WGS metagenome assembly JAAGKN01 (sample SAMN11533720, study PRJNA540317) | gut metagenome | isolation source: fecal pellets from male and female animal of same cohort | host: Peromyscus leucopus | place: USA:CA | collected 2017 | reverse complement strand
AGGGTGACTGTCTCGGAACGTGTCCCAAATGCGAGGCTGAGGTGCGATATTTGGAGCAACAGCTCCGCGCGCGTCAACTCATGGGTAAAGCCGTTGTGCTTGCCGGATTATCGGCAGGTATGATTGCATTTTCAGGCTGCGGCAGTTCATCAAATCAAACGGCAGACGATAGTGATACGCTGCAAGGAGAGCCTACGGAGTTGCTTGAGGGAGATGATGAATTGTTCGATGAGGGCGAATTGCCTGAGCAAGAAGTACTTGATTCGATTCGAGAGGCTGCTATGATGAAAGAAGGAGAGATTTCCAGTATTCCCGATGTTATTGTGACGCAAGGAGAACCACAGGAATTGCTTGCAGGAGTTGTTGAATTACAGCCTGAATTTCCTGGCGGGGAATCTGCGATGATGAATTTTATTGCCAAAACTTGAAATATCCCAAAGAACAGTTGGATTCTGGTATTCAAGGAAGAGTTATCGTAAAATTCAATGTTGACACCTTGGGAAATGTATGTGAGCCAACGATTGTAAGAGGTAAGGATGCCGCGTTGAATCAAGAGGCTATCCGGCTTGTCAAATCATTTCCTCAATTTAGTCCTGGAACACTTAACGGCAAGAAAGTCAATGTATGGTTTACGTTACCCATAGTTTTCAAATTACCAGAGAAATAAATTATGGCACGAGGAAAGCAGACCTGCAAGATATTGAAAGAGATTCGCCGGCAGATAGCCGAGGCGAATGACATAGAGTTTGTAACGTCGGAGTGTCGCTACAAGGGTGACTGCCTCGGAACGTGTCCCAAATGCGAGGCTGAGGTGCGATATTTGGAGCAACAGCTCCGCCACCGTCAACTTGCAGGGAAGTTGGTTAACCTTGCCGGAATATCGGCAGGAGCCATAGCCATGCTTGCTCCTCTTGCCGTGCAATCCCAGACTCCCGACACATCTTTTACTAAAGATTGTGTGGCGACTCAGGAATTTGCAGATACTGTTATAGTGACAGACACAATTATAGTCAAAGGGGTTGTCCTTGATGGTGATACCTTACAAGACGGTACTATATCAAGAGAGCCTCTGGTCGGGGCTGTAATTATAAACCCACGGACAAGAATCGGCACCTCTACGGATATTGACGGGAATTTCCAGATAAAGGTTTGCAAGGGTGACACACTGGAAATATCGTACATCGGATATAAAAAGCAAAGTGTGATTGTCTTGGATGATGATGATGCCCCATTGGAAATAATGCTGAATAGTGATGATTCGCTAATTTTGGGTGAATTAGCAGCAGTTTCTGTTGGTGCCATTTCCGCTTACTATGACCGTGATAATATACTTGATTTATATATAGTTGATGAAAATAAAAAGCCATTGCCTTATGACTCTGTCACGATAGAACGGGTATATATCGATGAAGATGGAGAGGCGGATTCTGAAGAGCTTGACCCGGTATGGATTGAGGAAAAAGGCCTTTTCCGGATTTATTGGAACGATGACTGGGGCTTGAAGGATGAGGATGATAAACCCCTGAAGGAGGCTTCCATACGTATAGAAGCCACAGGCTATGATAAACCTGTGACAATCAAGGTCAAATATCCCAAACGCAACACCAAGAAAACCGTCAGGTTCAAACACAAAAAGAGAACATGATTGTACCGGTATACAAGCAGGATATTATTGTTGACAGGAATATTCATGAGATTATTGATTTCATGAATAAAGCCACTTTTCGTCCAACATCAGCAGTGATAACACGGCGCAATTTTGTGAAGGGGGTTGAGTTTCGGGGCTATGTGGACAGTGACGGATTCAGAATCATAAGTAATTCTGATTTTGAGTCATCATTTGCTCCTATGGCAAAAGCATCCATATCGCCTATTACTGAAAATCAATCAGAGGTACATCTTGAAATTGGAATGAATGCAATTGTAGCCGTATGTTTGCTGTTGTTTAGTTTCGCTATTCTGGCAATCGCTGCAACAGCAGTCCATGAAATTGGAGATCATGGAATGACTGGGGGAGCAGTGTTATTAATAATCATTCTATCTGTGTTCAGCGGAATGATGGTACTTACCTTGCGGTACAGTTTCTATTCAAGGTATAAGAAACTAAAGCAGCGCTTGATTGATATATTGTGGTCATGATTTTCTGATGTCATAACAAAGCGGTCAGTGAAGCGGCTATTGAATCACTGACCGATACCGGTGTTATGGAGATATGGGTGTCAGGAGTCGATATGACGGAGTTCCCCGGTATAGGAATCCATTACATAGCCGGCCACGGAGATGCCCTCAGGCATTAGCGGGTGATGGCTGATCAGATCAACGGTTTCGGCAACGGCAGTGTCCGTTTCTTCAAACCCATGGAGCCATTCGCGCAGATTTATGCCGCAGTGTTGCATAAGTGATATATGCTCCTGGCTGATGCGGCGGCGGCGCATAAGTTCAAGCATTTCATCAGCATCCATCCCTTGAACACCACATCCGGTATGGCCTATAACCATTATTTCAGTCACTCCGAGCTCGTATACCGCGATCAGGAGGCTACGCATCGTGGAGTCAAATGGATTGGTGATTGTAGCGCCTGCATTCTTTATGATTTTCACATCGCCGTTGCGCAGTCCGAGAGCCGCGGGAAGCAGCTCCACCAATCGGGTATCCATGCAGGTGACGATAGCAATCTTTTTGTCAGGATATTTATCGGTAGCAAACCGTTCGTACTCGCGGTTAGCTACAAATTGGCGGTTATATTCAAGAATTTCCTTAATCATGCACTCTCTGATTTTCCTGCAAAATTAGTGATTTTTCCGTATCTCTCCATACCCTGAATTTCGGTATTATTATATGATTTTAGGCAATAAAAACAATATTGTGTAGATGAATAATATTATCAGAGAAACTACAGCAATAGCGCCCCAGTTAAGTGGGTTCCAGTATGGGACTATCTTTTTGATATTATTATATATAAGAGATTTGAAAGAAATTAAAAGACCAATGACAGCAAAGCTCAACAAAATGCTGAATATGCCGGGGGAATCAATATCCTGTTGAGCAGATTGGGAATGAACCAATGGTTTGAAATACGTGTATGCAGCCAGTCTTATATTCTTATAGCATAGCAGGATTGGGACGAAGGCATTTATAATGTAGCCGATTATTATAACTATATAGCATGATGCCGCCTTACACTTTAATTGGTTGTTCCACTTGGTATTGATGTTACTGCAATCAATACTGAATAACGCAGAATATATAATTTGTAATATTCCGGTTATCAGGATTATAACAAACATCCGCCAACCATGGTATAGGAAGCCATAGTATGATAGTGTTCCCAGGAGCAAGAATCCGATGCCTGATATGACAGATACGTAAAAATTGCCGGGCTTATAATTCTTTACAGGCTGTGGAGGGGTTGACTCTGATTTTTTCTCTGCACTCATATCCGAAGAAGAGGCAGGGGAAGAGAATGTACGTTGAATAAAACTGACGTAATCCTGTTTGTTGAGTGTCCCTATTCCAACTGCGATACTGAATAATGTGGCATATAGCTCGGCTTTCTGGTCCGGATCTGTATAGCCCTCAGAAGTTGAAATGCGTGATATTGCTGTCTTAGTGGCAGACCGATCATTCAGCAAGTCTATTATTTCATTTACGTATCCTGAAGCGATGCAATGCCTGAATACGTTTTTGAGTGAATAGTCAGATTTGAAAGAATATAGGTCAGTCAGCAAATTCCAGAACTTCGGCTCAGATAGCACCTCTGTTCCGTAATTGTCAACAATACGTTTTACCGTATCAATCAGCTCTAAATTCAGGTAATTATCCATATCCTCACTTTGTGGCGTTTAGTTCATCTGAAAGGGCATCAAGTCGGCGCTGTAATTTCATCCGGTTTTCGCTGGCTCGCCTGATATCAATATCAGCATATTGTAGTTCTATCAGATCTTGTTGCGTCGGAGAGTCAATTGATTCTACGGTATGTTTAATCTGCTCGGCGTTGGCTATGCGCGATTCTTCTTCAGCGACCTGCCGTGCGATATTGGATATTTGCCATTCAACGAGTCGCGGGAATAGTTCCGTTGTTTTCTGATGGTCAAAAATCATCGCGATTGACATATCATCCTGACTGCCAATCTTGCTAAGTTGAGGTAGAGTTGCTCGTATTTCGGTCTCGGTTGCTTCAATCCCATCATTCGCTATGGATTTTAGAATCTGGACATAGAAGTTCGCCTGATTCTCTTCCGCTCCAAATGAATCGTCGATTCCGTCAGAACCAAGAATCATAGCAATTGGAAATCTCCCATCCCCTTCATAACAATATCTGAATTCATCGATAGCATTGCTATCGCAGATGGATGTGGTTTTATTGAGAAAACACCGGTCATCCCAAGGTATCGGTTCTGACCATTGTCCGTCAGTATCGAATGCGAAGCACTTGCCATCCCCTATCTGAAATGCGAGCCAGAATTCCGTTGTAGAGGCATAAGCTATTAAGGTACATCCATATACTTTCTCTAAATTAATGCCGTTGGTGAATTCTTCAATCCATTCCGGAGGGTTGCTTTGACGCTCCGAGTCGGTAATTGGATTGGACTTTGCATGTTCGGCTATGCAAGAATTCCATTCATATATTATGGCACTGAAAAGCTGCCGTAATGCTTTGTCTGTTTCAGTCAGTTTGCTAAATTCCTGATTCTTTATCTGGTCAGATAGTGTAGATCGTGAAGTGAACGGTTGCCCTTTTAACAGTTTGGACCCTGATTCGTTCAAGAATATGCGTACGTTGCGCTCAGTTACCTCTGCCGCAATCCTGGCTCCAATGTCGCTTCTGAAATAGCGTTTGCCGCCATGTCCGTCGCAGACTATAGCCATGGCATTACCATTCTCAAAGACTTTGCTATAAGAATAGTCCTGACAGACTTTGCCTGTGGCGATATGGCTTTCGCCTTGACAACTGAAACAGATTGAGTCCATATTGTTAATCCCAATCGTCATCATAGGAACTGCTGTCAACTACTGTTGCAGCTTCAGCTCCATCAATGTTCTCTACGGCATCCTTAACCTCTTCTATTACCTGGTCCTGCTTTGTGGTATCGCCGGCAGCACTGCTCTTGCTGCCAATCTGTGAGGAGGTCACCGCTACAACACGGATAATCTGTTTGAGCGCATCTATATTATGAACAGTGAATACAGCTTCGCTGTTGCCTGTAAACTGCTTGAGCACATCCTTATCCGCGTCCTCCCCGATGGCGATGGCTATCTTGATGGCTGCTTTGAACCAATTGTTGGCTTTTAGCTTTGCTAATCCACTTTTATAGTTGTCAGTAGGACCACCATCGGATAAAAGTATGATTGCTGGAGCAAATGACCCGCTTGCCGATTGCATATAGCCGCTGCGTGAAAGTTTTGATGAAAGTTCAGCACATGCGGCACCAAGGGACGTGAGTCCACTGGCGGTAACATCCTGCCAAATAAAGTCGGAGGCAAGTTTTGGCTCTGAGTAAAGCCAGTTGACTCCGCTTGAGAACTCAAGAGCCGCTACCCGGATTTCAGCATCCGGATTCTCAGCCGATATTTCATCAAGCATAGGAAGTACGTTGGCTACAGCATCGTTTACAGCGCCAATCTTGTTGCCTTCCATTGAGCCGGATGTATCTATGATAAAGAATAGGGTCATGGCCCGGCGGGGAACACTTACTTGTTCGTCTAATAGTGACATATTTGATTCTGGTATTTGTTATTAATTTTCCTGAGTGAATTCTCCTTTGTGTGAATTGGAGAATATGATTTTGATACCGGGATTCACAGGCATAATGCCGTTTGGTTCAACTACCTTGATTTTTCCGCTTGGAGTTTCAGCAGTCCAATTGCCTGACGATATATTCCGCATCAGCAGCCTGTCCGGATCATTGGGATGCGCCATTATTTCGGCATCGGGTGCATTATCATAATCAATATACACCTTAGTGCCTTTGGTGAGTATCACTGAGCGTGGGCCGATTCTCAATCGATATGAGGTGTCAATTGCAGCTCCACAATCCATACACTTTGATTCATCTTCTACAAAGGTCTCTTCGCCGCAAACCGGACACCGTACGAGCGAGTCGCGGATTCCGGCAATTGTTTTCTCCCAAAGCGATTCAAGCATTCTGGAATTCGGATTTTTGAGTTTTTCCTGTGAAAATTCCTGAATGAATATCTCACGTAGTTTGGCAGGAAATGCCGGCCAACGACGAATTACGTTCTGATGAATCCCTCGACCGGGAGATTGCTCTTGTCGGCAGGGTCATAGATGAATACCGCTTCAGTCCCGTAGAATTTTTTCTCGAATGTTTCAGTCAAACATGGACAGGCTACAACTTTTGCTCCTTCAAAGGGATGATTGGCATAGAATAGCATGAATAGTATGACAGACAGAGAGAAACGGTCGCTGTATTTGTCAGGTACTCCACCAGCTATAATTTCTGGAGCCATATAACGGGCTTTGCCCATGATCCCGGATTTTTCGCCCTGAGGCATGACATTGTCATTATCGCAGATAAGCACATCGCCAGAGTTGGGGTCAATGAAGAAGTTGCCGTCATTGAGGTCCTGATAGCTGTAGCCGAAACGGTGAAGCATCATGAATCCGTTACAGATTTTCATGGCCGCGGCAAGCATGGCGGTGTATGAACGGAATGATTTCTTGGCAAGCAGGAAGTTGCCGAACTCAAAATAGTTCTGAGGCCGGAGTCTCATCACATAGCCATAGCTTCCGTTTTGTTTCTGAGTGATATGTTCAGGCCAGAGAAAAGCCGGTGAATTACCGGGCGCACCGTTAATTACATTCTGCTCCAGATTCTTGTAGAATTTATCATCGGGAGCATTCAAATACCATTTGAGAGCCTTTTTCTCTCCGTTCAAATCAACAAGGTAAACTATACCCTGTCCGCCTCGACCAAGTTCTTTATCAATCGTGACGTAACCTCCTGAAGTGAGGCTGACTTTATCTCCTTTTTTTAGTTCTGCCATAATAATTAGAATCCTCCTCCATGAAGGTCAACTGATGATACTGATGAAACTTCGCCTGTCTGTCCACAAGATGGACATGTTACAACACGCTGCCCATGCCAACACATTACAGCACCGCAAGAACAGAATAAATATTGCTTGCTTTTGCAATAAGGACAACCGGGATACTCTGCGTCAAGTTCAACACTGCCATTAACACGCTGAGATGCATATCCCTCACGCTTGGCTTTCTCTTTGTCAATCTTGAATGCCCACACGAATTTGTAGGTATCTCTCCGCAGATAGTCAACGGTGATACCATAATACTTCTTCGCTTCGGGGCAAACAGCCATTACAGCGAAAGCTTTATCGCTTACAGGTGTCATAGTTTGGTTGTAATAATTGCGAATATAACTATACTTTGGTTAATCACCAAATGCTTAAGGACGTTTGTGGACTTTATATTTGAAAGAGTGGGTTATTTTGTAACTTTGCGGTATGGAAAGCAGGATTAAAATAGAAGCTGAAACGGAGCGGCTGCGGTTGCGCAGATGGAAGCGTGATGATCTGCATAGGTTCGCTGCGATAAACAGGGATGCGCGGGTGATGAAATATTTCCCGGCGCTATTGACTGACAGCGAAACAGAGGCATTTTATGATAGGATTCAGGAGGAATTTGAGCGTAGCGGGTGGGGCCTTTATGCGGTGGAACTGAAACAGAGCGGAGAGTTCATTGGCTATGTAGGGCTTCACGAAATTGGGTTTGAGGCAGGTTTTACCCCCGGCATAGAGATTGGCTGGCGGTTGGCTGCCGAGCATCATAATCATGGTTATGCCACGGAGGCTGCAATCGCGGTGCTGGATTTAGCTAAATCCTATGGGATAGGCCGGTTGTATTCTTTTACAGCTGTGGTCAACAAGCCTTCGGAACGTGTGATGCAGAAAATAGGTATGGTGAGGGTAGGGGAGTTTGACCATCCGAAACTGACTGCGGATTCACCTCTACGGCGCCACGTACTGTATCGGATTGAGCTGTAGAAGTGAATGTTATAAGGAGTAATAACTTAGGGGTTGGAAGCGTTCCATCGCTGCTGATTTATTCGTTGAGGAGAATGTTGCAGAAATCATCGAAGAGCAGATGATACTCGTAGCCTTTCTTTTCGCCTAAAGTAACAAATATCAGATTCTGTTCAGGATCACAGAATAGCACTTGCCCGAACAGGCCGAGGGCAAAAAAGCGGGGCGTGACGTGTCTGGCCCCATCGTTTTGGTGAATTATATTATTCCATCCGTAGGAATATGCTTCATTGTCAAGCCGGGCATTAGTGGAGCGGTGAATCCACTCAGGGCTTACAATCTGACGGCCGTTGTATCGACCTCCGTTGATGTAGAGCTGACCGATGCGAGCAAGATTGCGTACGTCGGTAGCCAAGCCGCCGTAAGCCTTGGCATGATGGCTTTTCCGGCTGTCAAGTGCCATGAAGGCATCTGACTCCATAGAAAGCGGGTCCCATACACGTTGCTGAAGATACTGTGCGTAAGGCTGACCTGTGGCACGCTCGATGACCACACCTAATATGGCGGTTGACAGAGAGTTGTAGTAATGCTTGCTTCCCGGCTCAGAACTGAACTTTGATTTAGAGATAAAATCCATGATGTCCGAGCCGTAAAAGAGGGTTGCCATTGGAGAGAATGGGTTCCAACTGTAGGCTTCCTTGAAGTCCAGTCCGGTACGCATGTCAAGCAGATGCTCTATGGTGAGTTTTGAGAACATTGGGTCAGCTTCTGAGAGCTCCGGTAGATACTTGGTCACCGGGTCATTGACACTGTCTATATAACCTTCATCAATAGCTATCCCGCAAAGAAGTGAGGTTACAGCTTTGGATATGGAAAAGACGTTGACGGGCTGATGCTGTCTGACGTTCCCATAATACTCTTCAAGCAGGATAGAGTCATTGCGTACTATCAACAGTGCTCCGTTTCCTCTCACGCGGCTGAAATATTCGCCTATGGTTTCATTGTGTAGCTGTCCTCCGGTGAATTTTGTGGTCCTGAAAAAAGTATTAGTTTGTGAAGATTCTACAAACGGCGTATTCCGCCCCGCGGTTGCGTAAATGGTATCAAGTGCAAACTTCCGGTAAGAGTCGGTTGTCGGAATTCCGCCTCTAACCGCACGGAAAGGAGTACAACCCGATAGGAGAATAGCTAATATAGATAATGCGGTGAAAATACGTCCCATAGAGAATCGATGTATACAATTAGATTCCAAATATACGAAGAATATTCGATGAAAAAAATGACGAAAGTCGGCTGAAAGCCGGTTCGTGTCGGCAAAGCCGATTTTTTGAGTCAAATATACGAATAGTATTTCGATAAAATGTAAGCGCATAAGCGCAAATCTGCTATAGGCGGATGCCGTAGCGCAAAAGTGGCGGTTCTATCATGGAGTGTGGAAGCTGGCGTTTCAGGGTGTCGGTAATGGTGTTGAGCATACGTTCCCTTACATAATCTTCGCGTATGTACATCGACACTTTCCGCATTGACAGATGATTGCCATCGATGCTGCGCACATTCAGGCGCTGGCTGTCAGTGAGCATAGGCAGATGCATTTCGGGGATTATGGTGTAACCTCCGTTGGCGTCCACAATTCGTATCAATGTGTCGATATTGCCTGCTTCATACACATGTCGCTTGCCTATGCGGCCTTTGCAGAAGCTGAAAGCGCTCTCGCGCAGACATTGCACCTCCTTCATCACCCACAGATGTTCATGCTCCAGCTCCTCGGGGCGGAAAACGGGTAGACGGCGCTGACAGCTCTCCGAAAGATAGACATAAAACCGCTCGGTGTAGAGCGGTATCTCGAAAACGCCTTGTGTGGCATGTCCTGTGGTAGCTATGCCGGCGTCAATAGTTGAGGCAAGTAGCGATTTTATCATGGCATCAGGGCGCATCTCCTCAACAGATAGTATTACATCGGGATAGTCTGAGATGTACCTCCTGATGAATTCCGGCAGTATGTAGGGCGCTATACTCGGCCCCACGGCGATGTGGAATTCGCCTGAAACCGCACCTTTGCTCTCGCTAACCATTTCATGGATTTTGTTGGCTTCCATCAGTACCTTCTTTGCCTGATTGACTATATTTAATCCCATGGAGGTAGTGTTTACCCGCCGGCTGGTACGTTCAAACAGTTTGACGTCAAGCTCCTCTTCAAGCTTGCTTATCATGCCGCTGAGGGTAGGTTGTGTGACGTCGAGAGCGTTGGCTGCAGAGGCGAAGCTGCGGTAATGGTCAATGGTTATAAGGTATTTCAGTTGCTGTAGGGTCATAAATGCCGATTGATAGGTTTTGTCTATGCGAAGATAGTGAAAAACATTTGTTTGACTATTGATTCATGTCTATTTTTGTGGAAAATAAATCAAAAACATTGAAACGAATGAAGTACATTATAATTGGCGGAGTGGCGGGAGGAGCTACAGCCGCCGCAAGGATACGCCGCCTGTCGGAGGATGCTGAAATCGTACTCTTTGAGAAGGGTGCATATATATCATACGCCAACTGCGGACTGCCGTATTACATAGGCGGGGTGATCGCTGAGCGTGAAAAGCTGCTGGTTCAGACTCCGGAGTCGTTTGGGCAGCGCTTCAATATCGATGTGCGTGTCAATTCTGAAGTCACAGCTATCAATCGTGAGGATAAGAGCGTGACGGTAAAAGCTCCCGACGGATCGACATACACGGAGAGCTACGACCGTCTGTTGCTGTCGCCCGGGGCATCGCCTGTAGTGCCGCCGCTTCCGGGAATTGATTCGGAGGGTATATACACTCTGCGCAATGTGGCTGACACTGACGTGATAAAGGCGCGTGTGGCATCCGGCGGTGTAAAGCGTGCCGTCATAGTAGGGGGTGGTTTCATAGGGCTTGAAATGGCTGAGAATCTCAGCCATGCTAGAGCGGAGGTAGCCGTAGTGGAGATGGCTCCTCAGGTGATGGGGCCTGTTGACTTCTCTATGGCGCAGATTGTTCATCAGCATCTGGTGGAGAAGGGGGTGCGTCTGTATCTTGATACGGCGGTGGCCTCGTTTGCCAGAAAAGGGGATGAGGTTGAGATCAGCTTTGCCGATGGTCGTAAACTGATGGCCGATATGGTAATACTGTCCATCGGTGTACGTCCTAACACCTCGCTTGCGGCGGCTGCCGGAATCGAGCTCGGTCCGATGCGCGGCATTAAGGTTGACGAGCACCTCCGAACATCTGACCGCAACATATATGCCGTGGGTGATGCCATTGAATTTGTGCATCCTGTCACGGGGCAGACATGGCTCAATTATCTTGCCGGACCGGCCAACCGTCAGGCGCGCATAGTCGCTGACAATATGGTGCTTGGCGATACAGAGGTCTATGAAGGTGCTATAGGCACCTCCATAGCCAAGGTGTTTGATATGACTGTGGCGGCTACCGGACTTGCCGCAAAGCGGTTGAAGCATGACGGGATAGATTATCTTACCGCCACTATCCATCCGTCATCGCATGCGGGGTATTATCCGGATGCTCTCCCCATGACTATTAAAATCGTCTTTTCACCTACTGACGGAAAGCTCCTTGGGGCACAGATAGTAGGATATGATGGTGTCGACAAGCGTATCGATGTGATGGCTCAGATTATCAAGAGCGGTGGCACTGTGGCTGACATGACCCGCATAGAGCAGGCATACGCTCCGCCATATTCTTCGGCCAAGGATCCGGTGGCTATTGCCGGCTATGTGGCGCAGAACATACTCAGCGGGCGCATGAAGCCGATATATTGGCGTGAACTTCGCGATTCAGCACCGGACAGTCGTCTGCTTATCGACGTGCGGACACCGATGGAATATGCTGCCGGAGCTCTCCCGGGGGCAATCAATATTCCGCTTGATTCGATGCGTGAACGTATTGGTGAGATTCCTGCCGGCCGCGAAATCGTGCTTTACTGCGGAGTGGGACTGCGTGGATATCTGGCCTCAAATATCTTGAGAAACAGCGGATTTGCCAATGTGCGTAATCTGATTGGTGGAATAAAGACATTCCGTACTGCCACCGCTACACTGCCTGCGCCGCTGCCTTTTGGCGGCAGCAATAGCGTGGACTGCAAGCCGCAGAGCGAGCAGAGCAGGGCTAATGCGCTGAAAATAGATGCCTGCGGTCTTTCCTGCCCCGGCCCTATAATGAAGCTGAAAGAGGGAGTTGACCGTTTGGACGATGGGCAGACATTGGAGATTGTGGCCACAGATCCCGGATTTGTGCGTGACGCCGACGCATGGTGCCAGTCAACCGGCAATCAGGTGGTGGCCTCTGATTCTGCCGCCGGGAAATACCGTATAGTGGTGAAGCGTGGGACGCCTGTTAAGAATGATGGTGTGAGCTCTGCCGGAGCAGGGAGGGGAAAGACATTTGTGCTGTTCAGCGATGACCTCGACAAGACGCTTGCCACGTTTGTGCTTGCAAATGGAGCTGCCGCCACCGGTGAGAAAGTGACCATATTTTTCACCTTCTGGGGACTTAATGCCATTAAGAAATCGCATAAGCCCAAGGTGAAAAAGGATATATTCGGCAAGATGTTCTCAATGATGCTCCCTTCGGATACCCGCTCGCTGAAACTGTCAAAGATGAATATGATGGGCCTCGGCAGCAAAATGATGCGCCACATCATGAAGCGAAGAAATATTGCATCTTTGGAACAGCTGCGTGACTCGGCTATAGAAAACGGTGTGGAGTTTATAGCGTGTCAGATGTCGATGGATGTCATGGGAGTACAGCGCGAAGAGCTGTTGGACAATGTGACTATTGGAGGCGTCGCCACCTACATGAATCGTACCGAACAGGCCAACCTCAACCTTTTCGTCTGACAGCACGGGAGTACTTCTTACGGACTATTTCGTATGATTGACGGACCATCGTCATAATCTCGGATTCCGATATATCACCTCCGAAGCTGAGTTCTATCCAGTATTTGCTGCTCATGTTCCTATGGCTGGAGCATGAGCAGCGTGTTTCATGCAGCTCGGCTATACGCTCCGGCGTCCCTTTGACAGTCACTCCTGTGAAGTTGTCCATGTCCAGCATGCAGAACATATGGTCATGCACGTAGAACACAAGAATCGAGTCAAACCGTGCGGCAAACTTTCCAAATGGTGTTTTCTCCGTCACCCCCTCGAAAGCGAGGCAATATTCTCTGAACTGTTCGATATCCATACCGGCAGACAAAGTTACAAATTTTCAGGTGATATTACCTTGCAGATACCCATTGCCAATAGTATTCAGGAGGGGAGGATGGGAGGGCACATATCGCTGTTTAGACAGATAGGCGGCTATTCTTGATTTGATTGATCAATAAGATATTGCGGATCAATCTGAATGCTTGCCATATAATGACAACCGGAGTGATAATCAGGCCAAGTACGAGCGAAATGCATGCCTTGAAAATAAAGCTGATTAACTGATATATACCATAACTGGACGCATCATATACAAGTATTGTATTGGCGGGCAGCTGCAGCTGTCCTAACAGTACAAATGCCCCTGTGCAGATAGACATCAGGATGTAGGCGCTGAGCATCCCTTCATGATGCGATTCAGAGCCAATGAAATCCCATTTATAACCTATAAAACCTAAAATGAACAGCACTACAAGATATTTCATGGCCGAAAATGCGGCATTTCGGGCCTGAGCCATCTTACATGACGGACATATTCCGGAGCTTCTTGCACATGATAGGCAAAGACCCTTACCGCATACGGCACAAATCGTCACTGCCGGTGATTCAGGATGGTAGAAACAGTTCATTGTCAGGCTATATTTAGGATGTTATAGAATTAAAAGATAGAGTGTATAGGGTGATACTGAGAAAACACCCTCACCCCATAATATGTTCTCCTCCGCTCTGTTTTTTGGGGAATGCCGGAGATAATACCGTTTGGCCCCATAATCTTGTTATGATGCCTGAAATTTGTTACATTTGTGGTATGAGAAAGGAATATAAACCTGACGATAAGTTCAAGCGGTGGGCAAGATCATTGCAATTTGCCTATCGTGAAGATGTATTGAACGATTTTAATGAATATCGAGCACCACAGGTGTTGCTGAGCGCAGATAATGCCAAACGTGGGATGATATTCTATGATGGCTTTCGTGATTTAATCCTGAGTAAAGTCGGGAATATAGCTACACAACTTACGGCTAATATGCTTCGGAGTGAGCATATTCCTTACAACCTCTTTACTCCGCTTGAGACAATGCCGGATATAGCTGCTGATATATTCGGCAAGATGATTGATGTGCCTGTCAAGCAAATTCTCTCAATAAAAATTGAGTATGCAGGTGTGGGCGATAAATCATTATATCTGAATGACCGAACTTCCTTTGATACGTTTGTGGAATATCTAACTCCTGAGAATAAAAGAGGCGGTATTGGAATAGAAGTCAAGTATACTGAAAATGAATATCCACTTGGCGACAAAGAGGGTAAGGATATAGCCGGTGATAATCGGTTGTATCGTGATATGACCGTAGGGAGTGGCTATTATACTCCGGGGCTTGAAATTTCGATGTTTCTTACAGCACATCATCTTCGCCAGATATGGCGGAATCATATTCTTGGCTATTCAATGCTGCACAAAGGCGATGTCGATATTATTCACCATGTTCATATTTATCCTGAAGGTAATGAGCATTTCCATAATCAAGCATTACCTGAGTATCGGACGCTGCTGACTGAGAAAGGAAATGAATCATTCAAGACAGTCACATACGAAAGCTATTTCGATATATTAGACTGCTATTCAGATGATAAGAGGGTTACGGATTGGGTAAAATATCTTCGAAAAAGATATTTAGGAATTGGTTGATAAGAAAAACCAGATAATAACGGTTTTGGGATATTGCGTTGCGAATTTGTTATTGTCTTTTTAAGACGTGACAGCCCCGCGTATTGTGATTTTTGTGCTGTTGACTTCGCCTGTATTTGTAGCGTAGCAATAGAGGCAACCATGAGTGCAGGTATTGTATCGGCCGATATCCTTGCTGAGTATGCAGCCGCAAGCCTTACGCTGTCCGCGGTCCTTTGTGGCTCCGAAAAGCCACATTTGCAAAGCCGGGTCATTTGGCGCAAGACGTGAAATTAATTCCGGGTCGATGCATTGATTGTGTGCAATACCATAGGTTGACAAGTCGATAGGCTCGGCACATGTGGCAAGTTGCATTGGTAGATTAAGACGGTGCAAGCCATCTGCAAACTCAAGCATATCCCGTTCTGTCCACTCACGATATTTCACTCCGGCCCGCCTGAGATTGGCACCTACCTTCTTGTACCCTACGATATCGGCAAAACTGAATACAAATTTCTCTGTATAACTACTTAATTCCGATGCAATCCGTTGGATTTTTTCAAGTAGTTTATGGATACCTATTTTATCAGTAAGAATCAGTGGGTCGAAACGCCACACCACGCTGCGCGGTCCGTAAGTATCAACAATACGCCGGAATGTGTCAATCCGATCCCTTAGTTTTGGCACGTTTGGCTCCAAACCATCCTGTTCGTAGTCGTTGAGGGTATACTGTAGGTAGAATCCGATTCCACGCTCTTTCAGTTTAGGCAAATATGGCAGTAGGGGAGCGGGATTTTTCGACCAGAATACAATGAAGCGAGTATTAGCAAAACTCACATATGAATATTTGCCGTTGTATGGATTTTCCCATACGCAGTACCCCTTGTCAAGCCTGTCGAAGAACCACGGCGAAAAGAACGCCGGAATGTCCGTCGCACGACTTGCCGACACAATTACCGGCGCGAGTGCTCTGGCGCGCCCGCCCGATTCATTCAGCATCTCAATATGCGGGTGTGTCTTCATCCTACTCAAAGGCAAAGTTCTCGATTGTCAGACAAATAACCAAATTAGCTTTGGCAACTCAGCGATTTTACGAACTTTGTCACAGCTGTAATTATTACCGTAGTAATAAAACTAACCATCTTAAGTTCAGATTATTAATCTTAGATATTCCAATATTTGGTGCGGAAATTTGCTAATGAGTCGAATACATCATGTAAATCCATATTCAAATATGGAGAATCCGGTTGTTCCGTTCCTTCAAATACTTTTCTCCCGGCAAACTCTCCTATGGACTCAACATAGAAATTATGAATTTGTATTACCTCAATTACCTTTCCCTTATAACATCCAAATATATGAGTGGCTAAATTAGCCTTTTCGTTGTTTATGTACCAATACTTTCTTGTGCAGTCATAGAGATTGGTGCGAAATAATGGATTATTGTTATCATTATTGAGCATTGCCTCATATGAGTTCTTAATGTTGACAAAGATTATTTTGTCAGCTGAGCTCTTTGACAAGGGGGCCTCACTTTTATTTGAAAGTATCATTATAGTGATATTTAAGCCTGATTATTCGTTATAATAATCCGTATAGTGATATTTACAAAAATAGAAATAATATTCTAAACTTCCTAATTTAATGCAAAAAGTTCGGCTAATTCTAATACTCTCTAATCTGATTCTGACCTAATCCAGTTGTCAAGGCTTCACACGTAATGGAGATTTACTTTAAATGTGTTGCCTTACATTGTAACATTGTATCGTTATTAGCAACGATAATAAACAATTTATAATGTAGTAAAGATTTATAATAGAATGTCATCAATCAAAGTAAAGTTCCGACCGTCTGCTTCCGATGGACGTGAGGGAAGAATCTATTTTCAGATTATCCACGAAAGGGTCATTCGGAAGTGGTATTCTGATTATAAAATTTTTCAGAATGAATGGAATGCCCGTAAATCAATGATTGTAATATCTTCGAATAAGGATGCTGACAGACAGTCATACCTATTGTCCATTCGGGACGGATAAAATGGGATAAAGAGAGATTCTGCCGTATATTAACCGAATGGTCAGCAAAAAAAGACAGCTTCTCAGCCGATGAGGTGATAGAAGAGTTTGCATTGAGACAAACTCAACTCTCGTTTTTCAACTTTATGGAATCCATTATAGTCAGAATTAAGGAGATGGGGCAAAAGCGTACATCAGAGACGTACACATCGGCCCTTAATTCTTTTCGTAGATTCATGAACAATGAGGACATACTCCTGGATGCTTTTGATTCGGAACTGATGGAATCATATCAGGCATATCTGAAGAGCAATGGATTAGTCCCGAATTCAATATCATTCTATATGAGAATACTCCGCGCTGTGTATAACCGTGCGATTGAAAAGAATATTATAGAAGATAAGCACCCCTTCCGGCATGTCTATACGGGAGTTGACAAGACTACGAAGCGTGCGGTGGATATAAATACTATGAAAAAGATAAAGACGGCAGACCTGAAAATGTATCCTAATGCAGCTTACGCGAGGGATATTTTTCTACTGTCATTCTATTTCAGAGGTATGAGTTTTGTAGACATGGCATTTCTGAAAAAGTCAGATTTTGCAAACGGTCAGATTGCTTACCGCCGAAGAAAGACCGGACAACGCCTGGCTGTAAAATGGACAAAAGAGATGCAGCAAATAATAGAACAATATCCATGCAACGACACTGACTACTTGCTCCCGATTATCACATCCTCATCAGCCACTCCATATAGTCAGTACAGAAGAATGCAATATCAGGTAAATAAGGGGCTGAAGGTTGTGGCAGAAAAAATAGGCCTTAAGATACCATTGACCTTTTATTGCAGCCGACATTCATGGGCTTCGATTGCAAAGTCAAAGGGGGTTCCGGTGGGGGTAATCAGCGATGGGCTTGGCCATGACAGCGAACTGACAACACAGATTTACTTGTCAACTCTTGATTCCAGTGCTGTAGACAATGCCAACGAGATGATTTTGAAATTGCTATAGATAATCGACCCAATTCTGTCTGCGAAGACATGGGTTGGGTAGATTATTAACAGATTATTGAGCAGCTTCCCTATGCTAAAAAACTCTTGGCAAGAGTTACTCGCATTTCAGAAGTGATAGAAAATCAATTAATTGCCACACCAAAATCCCACTATCAGATAAACAAATGCATTTTATGGGGCTTTCAAAGCAATAAAAATATCTGACTAAGATTGTACGTGTCAGAATATTTTCGTATTTTTGTAAGCGAATAAGTAACTCTTGCCAAGAGTTGTTTATTAGCTTGTATCTCACATCTAGTAAATGAGTGCAAAAAAACACACACCAGACTCGCTTGCGTCAGTGGCTAATGTCGTTGACGACGCCGTAGGCGTGCCCAAAAGCCATTGGTACGTGGCAATTGTCAACCGCAATTCAGAAAAGCAATCAGCCGAAAAACTTGAAAAGTTAGGGGTTGAAACATACGTGCCAATTCAGAAAGAGATCCGGGTATGGAAAAATGGCCGTAAGTCCAAGGTCGACAGGATAGTTATCCCAGCTACACTCTTCGTTCATTGTACCGAGGCAATAAGAAGGGAGATTGTCGGGTTGCCATTCATCTTTCGGTTCTTGACTAATAGGGCCGGTTCTTTGAAAGATTCGGCGTTGAAACCGGTTGCGATTATCCCGGAAAAAGAAATTGGCAGACTTAAGTTTATGTTAGGTCAATCCGACATACCGGTCAGCCTGACATCGCGGCCATACATCAAAGGTGATAAAGTCAGAGTTGTAAGAGGAAGCCTTATGGGACTCGAGGGTGAAGTCGTTGACATGAGTTCTTCTAAAGTGGAACTTACGGTCGATATGGACATGCTGGGTGGCGCGCGACTTTTAATTGATACCGTCAATCTTGAACTTGTTGACAACAACGGGTAAAATAAGCTGTCTGCCAAAGGAAAAGCGAAAGAACGCTGCGCAGAAAAAGTATGCGGAAGCCGTTGCTTTATACGCAGCCTCTGAACTGACTATCCGTCAGGTAGCAGCGAAATGTGGTGTCACGGCATCGGGGCTAAGCGCCCATATCGGCAAACACCACCGGCATCTGCTGTTCTCAAGGTACGGGCTCAATGTCAATGATGAGACTCTCAGTAAGATAAAGGTAAGGCCTCCTCAGGGACAATCGTACAGGGCACATATAAAATATAAGGATGCCATTGAGGCTTGCGGAGACGTGGCTTATATAGAATTTAATGTTTCTCAGGTAGCCAACTTGTTTGGACTCGATGGGCCTGCATTAGCGGCTCAGCTCAGGGTGCATTATCCCGGGATAATAGAACAGAGAGAGAAGATTCGTCAGAGGCTCGGAATTGCCGACAACACGCATCGCGGCCCAAGACAATGGTGTATCGAGGCATACTCGGAGGCGCTCCAGATGTATCGGGATACAGACATGTCTATACCGGCTGTTGCAGAAAAATGCAATGTCTCTAAAAGTGGCTTTACTCAGTTCATGAGGTTTTATCATAAGGATGTAATAAGATATAAGGCGGATAGACGCAGGAAATCGGCCAATGACAGGTGCCGTAGAAAACCCGGAAATTTGGCCGGCAACGGACATCTGTATGGCCCGAAACCGGGAACTGTCGCTTTATATGCTCCGGCATTGCAACTATATAAAACTACAACACTTACCATTGATGAGATTGTGGAAAAAACCGGAGTGCCTTCGGCCGGATTCAAAGGATATCTGCAGCAATGGTATCGTGGAGAGAAGCTCCGACGCCGTGGTTTTGAATGGGATGGAGAGAGCGAAGTTGATCTGCAATCCGCACCTCACTATCTTATTTCTACCGCAGGCAAATATGCCGCAGCTATTGATAGCTTGAAAAAAACGCCACGGGCTATTGCTGAGGTAGCTAAGGAATTCGGGCATAATCCAGACGTATTTCGTGAATACCTGAAAAAGCACGAACCGGAGTTGGCCAACGCGCAAGGTATGGTACTTCTGTCAAGCGGCCGACTTGTGAAACGCTCTGCTATGGAAAAATATGGAGCCGCGATTGAGGAATATTCTAAAACAGCCGAATCTCTCAAAAGCATAGCTTCGCGCCATGGCATAACATATAGCAGCATCATAAACTTTATAACACGTAATTGCCCCGAGGTGCGTGAGTCCCATAACAGGCTTATGGAACAGGCTTAATCGGGAGAATATAATATATGACAATCGCAGTAGACTTTGACGGGACAATAGTGACCCACGCATATCCGGCCATAGGTAAGGAGTTGCCGGGAGCCATAGATACGCTCAAACGCCTTCAATCAGAAGGTCACAGACTGATACTCTGGACCGTGCGCGAAGGCAAGCTGCTTGACGAAGCTGTGGAATACTGCCGCAATCGTGGTCTGGAATTCTTCTCTGTCAATGAAAATTACACCGGTGAAATCCCCCAGACTCCTGACGGAGACCGTACGGCCTGCCGTAAGCTCAATGCCGACATCTACATCGACGACCGCAACGTTGGCGGCTTCCCCGGCTGGGAAGCGATATATCAGATGTTGCGCCACAAGCTATCCTACTCTCGGTATTATGCAGAGCTTACGGGCAAAGATTCATCCCGAATACGGAAGGGTCTTTTCCACCGTATTTTTGGTTGAATCAGAACGTAAATACAGATTTGATAAACTTAAAATAAATACATCTTATATTAAATAACCAAGCAACTAATACTATTATATAGCATTATAACATTTAAGCAATGCATCGATTGTAAGCTTGTGAAAGCACGGCAATCAAGAAGTATATATGAAACCAATAATTACTTCCAGGTGCTCGCAAGAGTGTGGCAAGGATTTAGAATAATATGGCGATAGATAAACCAGATAATAAAGTTATAGTAAAAAATGCAACTATGCTGACAATACGAATGGTTATTGTTGCGGTAGTTGGCCTTTATACTTCCAGAGTAGTCCTTGGCACATTGGGAGATATAGATTTCGGTATATATGGGGTAGTATCTGGTGTTGTGGCTTTGGGTTCCTTTCTTAATACTTCAATGGCTGGTGCAACATCCCGGTTTATCACTTATGAGCTTGGATCGGAAAATAATGTAAAGTTGCGGAATGTATTTTCAACTTCATTGCTGATCCACTTTGCAATAGCAATGATTGTGGTGATGCTTGCTGAAACAGCCGGGCTCTGGTTTGTAAACAACAAAATGTATTTTCCAGAGAACCGAATGTTTGCGGTCAATATATTATATCAATTGTCTGTGGCATCAGTAATGATATCATTCACGCAAGTTCCTTATGCAGCAAGTATTATTGCGCACGAAAAAATGGGTATTTACGCCTATATTGAGATAGTTTTTGTATCACTCAAACTACTAGTGGTGATATCGCTTGCCTGGGTTGATTTTGATAAACTCATCTATTATGGAATAGCAATGTTCATTGTCAATCTTATCAACGCATTATTATACCGGTGGTATTGTATCCGCAATTTTCATGAGACAAAATTCAGGCTGCGTCTTGATAGGAGGCTGACGCGTGCTATGTGTAAGTTCTTCGGGCTGGATTTATATGGTAATATGTGTGTTGCTGTCAGCGGACAAACTCAACCTATATTGCTGAATATGTTTTTTGGGGTTATTGCTAATACAGGCGCGTCTATTGCCGGAACCGTCAACGGGATATTGCTTGGATTGATAATGACGATAAATCAAGCATTCAAGCCTCAGATCACCAAGCAGTATGCGTCGGGTAATATATCTGAGATGAACGGTGTTATGCTTCAGTCTGTAAAGTTTACCACATTAGCTTATTCCGCACTTATAATTCCTTTTATGATAGCGGCTCCCAGGATTATATATTTATGGCTGGGACAAGTACCGGCATATACTGTCATCTTCTTAAAGATAACGATATTAAGCTCCTTTATGTTTATTCTCGTGACAGTGACCAATACAGCAATTCATGCTACAGGAGATATCCGCAGAATATCGTATATAAACGGCAGTATATACTTGATTACACCCTTGATTTCCTATTTCCTATTCAAATTCAATTGTGCGGCCTGGTCTATTTATGTAGTTTCGCTTATAGCAAATATCTTCGTATGTGGATGTGGCCTTGTATTCCTTAAGATTCAGATTCCACTAATAAATGTTGGCAGAATTATTGCTGTAGCAGGCAAGATATATTTATGTATTCTTATATCTTTTGGCTTTGTTCTTTTAATCAACAAAATGGTGCTTACAGGGTATGTTGCTGAAAGTTGTACTTTTATTGAATCATTGTTTTACATTGCATTGGTTACTTTATTGGGCTTATTTTTTGTCGTAATAATGTCCTTAACTATTGTTTTTACCAAAAGCGAACGTAAGTATTTGGTCAATAAATTAAAGATCAAAGTATTTTGTCTCCCCACGAGTGGTGCGGATAATTGAGAATGATATGAATGGATCGCCTAAGATAAGTGTGATTGTCCCGGTCTACAATGCTGAGAAGTTTCTGCGCAGGTGTGTGGATTCTATTCTTGTGCAGACCTTCACCAACTTTGAATTGCTGCTTGTTGACGATGGGTCAACGGACGGTTCGGGAGCTATATGTGACGAATACGTTGCTCTCGATGAGCGAGTCCGCGTTTACCATAAATCTAACGGAGGTGTCTCCTCGGCCCGCAACCTCGGCCTCGACAATGCACACGGTGAATGGATTACTTTTATTGATGCGGATGATTGGATTGATTGTGGCTTTATCTCAGGACTTAGAGAAAATGCTACTGATTCAGAGTTGGTAATTGGACAGTCTAAACTTGAGATTGGCCCCGAATCTTATTTGTATTTTGAAATCATACCAGGTAAATATGATTCGACAGGAATAAAAGCATTACTGATGAAATATTCAAATCCTGTTTTTACAAATCCTTGGGGGAAATTATTTCAAAAGTGCATAATAGACAAAATTGATTTGAGATTCAATACACACCTGTCAAAAGGAGAAGACTCAATATTTGTCTATAATTTTCTTATGGAAATAGGGAGCCTTTACATAATTGGTGACATGATTTCATACTACCATTATTATGTAGGAAGATATAACAGTTTGTCAAATAATTATAGCTTTTCAACGACATTAGAATTTGCAAATGAGTTCAACAAAATTATAGATAAACTGTACGATGTATATGGAATTCCTAATGAAGTTTTCGTCCCTTTATTCACACGCGGAACTTTGTCGTCCTTTTTCCCGAATGATTTTTCTCATCTTTCATATCAGAAGATGAAGAAGCTCATATCTGAATATATCTGTAATGACGATATAACAAGGATATTTACAATTTGTAGTAACGCGAATTGTGGGAAGAAGGCAAAAATATTCTTTTGGTTATTCTTGAGGAATAATGTGTCGGGAATATACATGTGGGTGAGACTATGTAATATTATAAATAGGAAATTTGTTTGATCTGTATCTCCATGAACCATCCGTTAATTTCCATAATCGTCCCGTTATATAACGCCGAAAATACACTTGAAAGATGTATTGACTCCATCTTGAACCAAACTGAAACGAACTTTGAAATATTGTTGATTAATGATGGAAGTTATGATGAATCCGGAAATATTTGTGATAGATATGGGACACAAGATTCAAGAATCAAAGTTTTCCATAAACAGAACGGAGGGAGTTCTTCAGCAAGGAATTATGGGATAGAGAGAGCATCTGGTGAATGGATCACATTCTGTGATGCTGATGATTATGTCTTCGAAAAATGGTTGGAAAATTATGAATTGAGTAAGAGCGAGGGATTTGATTTGATTTGCCAATCATTCGTTACAGATGATAATTGTGATTACGGCACAATTGATTTTCAGGGAGAAGCAAATGAATATATCAGATTAAATAATACTATAAATGTATTTGGTTACACTTGGGTTAAAGCATTAAGAAGGGATATTATAGCAGACAATAATCTTCGGTTCAACACAAATATTAGATTTAGAGAGGACATCGAATTTCTATTGCGCTATTTAATTCATTGCAAAAAAGTTCGCACAACTTCCCAAAAAGGATATTATTATTTTGTGCCCGATACAACTAAGAAATATCCACTCATTCTTACTGAAAGCCTTACTTTTTATCGCAATAGTTTTAATTCGCTCAACGAACTGAATGTGGAAGAGAATACAGATATTCGCAGACAGCTGAGAAGAGGATATGAGTATGCCCTCAGATTACATTTCATAAAATCACATTCTTTCATAGAGAAACTTCTTTGTGTAAAAGAATTCAGTGAACTAATGAAGAGCGACTATCATTCATCTAATATATTCCCTATAACTAAATTTCTCTTTAGACATGATAAAACAGGGATATTCGGAATGATATTTTTTGAATTTCAGTGTCGAATTAAAAAAACGCATAAACCTTAGGCTGACGGGAATTAGATTATGAATATCATTTATTTCATTCACGATTTGCATACAATCGGAGGAATTGAACGAGTAACTGTCAATAAGGCAAATTGGCTCGCTCAACAAGGGCATACGGTTTCAATTGTTACAACTGACCAAAATTCGAAAAAGCTTGCTTTCAATCTCTCTGGAAAGGTGAAATTGATAGATTTGGAATTGAATTACAAAAGCAGTAGAGGTAAGAATTGGTTTTATAAAGCAATTAAATTAATTAAAAACCATTACTATCACCGTATAAAACTTGAAAAAGTATTGCATGATTTATCCCCAGATATTGTAATTTCCACCTTTGGTCCTGAAATGGGAATATTGGCTGATATGCAGTTGAAATGTCCTAAGATATTGGAATTTCATAGTGCGATTGTTCAATTTCATCAAATGAAAAATGCAAAGGGGATACGAGGCATTATTAACCGGATTAATTATAATTCAATATACAAGAATATTTCCAAGTTCGATCGATTTGTAATTTTATCGGAGCATGAGTTAAATGTATGGGCTTTGGATAATGCTATTGCGATACCCAATGCTTGTTACATGAATGGGAATATAAGTTACAATTCCGATTCTAAAACCGTTATAGCTGTTGGCCGATTGTCAAAAGAAAAAGATTTCTCGACATTGCTTGATGTGTGGAAGATTGTGCAGTCCGATATTGATGGCTGGAACTTAAAGATATATGGCGATGGACCAGAATATTCGTCACTTGCATACAAAATTGAATCCCTGAATTTGTCCGGATCTGTTGAGCTAATGGGAACTTGCCACGATATGGAGAAAGAATATAGTAGTGCCTCTCTTTTCTGTGTGACTTCTCATTACGAGGGACAATCAATGGTTTTAATAGAAGCCTTAACATGTGGAGTGCCTTCTGTGGTTTTTGAGACTGATGGCCGCATGGCAAAATTGTCAGACAACGGGACATTGTGCTTTGTGATCCAACCACGAGATAAGAATGAAATGGCATCAAGATTGATTGAAATGATGAATAACAGGGAGTTAAGAATTGAAATGTCAAAGAGGGCGAGAAATATTTCAGATACTTTTAATCAGTCTGTAATTATGCACCAGTGGGAACATTTGTTCAAGACGTTGGTAGCAGAACAATGATAGTCAGAGGATATGCCAAAACTTTCCATAATAGTCCCGGTTTTCAATACTGAGAAATATTTGAATCGCTGCATAGATTCAATACTTTCTCAAACATTCAATGATTTTGAATTAATTCTGGTTGATGACGGTAGTAACGATAATTCAGGTAGAATATGTGACAACTACGCCGAGACTGATAAACGGGTCATTGTCATTCATTGTGTTAATGGAGGAGCCTCCAAAGCGAGAAATATCGGGATTGAGGCTGCCGAAGGTGAATGGATAGGATTCGTAGATGCAGACGATTGGCTGGAACCGGGTATGTATGACACAATGATGCAAATAACTAAACGTCATGAGACGGAATTAGTGTACTGTGATTTCTTTGCTGTCAATAAGAATGCTACCGTACCGGTTTCGCAGCCAGGACATAATGGTGATAATCTATCCTTGGTAAAGTCTTTTATAATGGACGGTTGGACTGTGGTATGGAATTTGATTATGAAGAGAAAATTGATAGTCGACAATAAGTTGTATTTTGACGAAGAAATAAAATTTGGAGAAGATTTTGTATTCTTATTGAAAGCATTTATGTTGGCCAAACGTATTGACAAAGTAGCAAAACCGCTCTATTACTATAACCGTATAAATGAAGGAAGTGCCTTAAACACTGTTAGTTTTGACTACTATAGATCTGTGCTGAAGGCAATCATATCCGTCCGTGACTTTTCCAAAGGAATAATTGAGGATCCTGTGCTTGACAAAATGTTCGCATGGAAAATACTAAGGGCCAAACAAGATTTGGTGCTTTATCCCGACAAACACTTTGAGTTCTTAACAATCAGTCCTGAATCTCACAAATATATACTCTCCTGTCCTTGGCTGAACAATAAGATTAAATGGATGATGTGGTTGTTGGATCATAGAATGGGATTAATTGTACGGATTGCAAACCGCTTGCGATTTATGGTGTATGGTTCAAGTCAAAAATATTGAAATCTCATTATTCCAGAAGGGGAGGAGACATAGATTGATAATGATATCAATGGAAGACAAACAGAATTATTTTAGGAATAAGATTGTACTACTAAATGTATTTGCTACTTTCATGGTAGTGGCGTTACACGCATTGCCAAATGAACGATTCGGCATGAACATTGACGCTTCCTGCGTGGTCATTTACCTCTTGAGGGCCATTTGCCAAGTTGGTGTTCCATTGTTCTTTTTTATATCAGCAGTCCTGTTTTACAACACGGTTAACAGCTATAAAGACATTTCAAAAAAAATCTTTCGTCGTTTTCGGACATTGCTTGTACCTTATTTATTATGGAATGTATTTTTTGTGGCAGTTTACTTTGTCTTAACTAATATTCCATCCATTAGCTCTCATATGAATATGGGTAAAGCATTCAATGGCATGTACGATATAGTAGTTGGAATTGTTGATTCTCGGTTCACCCCATTATGGTTTATTAAAATATTGATTTACTATACTATTTCAGCTCCTATAATATATCTTATACTTCAGAGTAAGATTGTATTTGTATTTGTGTTGATATCAAGTGTGGGCTATTCGCTTATGCTTGAACCTGAGGTATATGATAATTTTTTTCTTTGGTTACCGATATATCTGTCAGGTGCGTTCTTCGGTTACTATAAGATAAATTTGGTAAAACGCACATCAACCTTGATATTTCTTGTCATAATGACGGCGGTAGTGATGATACTTGGCATTTATGATTTTGAAAAAATAATGTATTTTCGCTACTTTATGCCTATTGCAATCTGGATTGGATGTGACTGGTTTATGGGGAATTTTATTCGCGAACGCTTCATTGTTAAAGCGTGGATGAACTGTACATTCTTTTTATATTGCACTCATTATTTTGTCCTGAACATATTGGAAAAAGTAGCTGTGTTACATTTTCCACCAAGTGAGATTGTACTTGTCCTTACGTTAATAATATCGTTCACTATCACAGTTTTTTCGTTGCTTAATATTGCTTTGAAGTTAAAAGACCAACAGGTTTACAAAATCCTGACGGGAGGTCGATGACATAATAATTCAGAAATAGGTTTCTGTTTGGAGTAAATTGGCTGTTAATATATGAACAAGAGTAATGGAATTACAGGGCTTATGCGCGTAAAGAACGACAAGGATTTTATTGGGCGTTGTGTGGAGTCATGCATTGGAGCTCTTGATGAACTCGTGATTGTCTATAATGACTGTAGCGATGGCAGCGAGCATGAGATTGAACGGATGAGAAAACAGCATCCTGAAAAAATAAAGGTATATGCTTATCCATATAAAGTTCTAGGTGCAGGTCTTACCAAAGAGGAGTATGAGTTGGCAAAGTCCCTGCCTGATGATTCTCCTCGCTTACTTTGTAATTATTATAACTTTGCACTATCAAAGGCATCTTTCAGATATGCGATAAAGATAGATGCGGACCAGATATATTTCACCGATGAACTAAAGCGATGGTGTGACTATTGCCGAAGTGAGAAGAAACAAAGCTTCACACCTCATGTGGCAATTGGTTGCATGTTTCAAATATATTTATCTGTCTACCGGATGTTAAGTCTGAAGCTTAAGAAACGGTTGCCGATTATGCCACAATGGTTTATAAAGGCATTTTCCACAAGTTACGATGAATATGCCAAGTATCTCTTTGTCCGTTCCAAGGCTTGTTTATCATTCTCAGGGTTAAATGTATTAGAAAGCGGTGACGAAAGATATGTGACGTTCGGGAGAATTGGGCCGGGTATCAATATTCTGCCACCCTTCAATGGAGAAGGAGACCATGTCATATTTGAAATTTCGGAGAATACTCGATATGAAAAATTCGATATGCACTATTATAACATAGCACGAGCTAATCGGTATAGCCTCATCGAGGAGTTCAAGCATCCATACAGGATAATGTTCATGGGTTTTATGTGGACGCATATTGCAGTAATGAGAGAGGGTATAAGAGATAAAGCAGAGGATGAGAAGAGGTGTAATCCAAAATTGTTTGCCGAAATATCCCGATTCTTAAATATGTCGTTTACTGAGATTGATAATAAAAGCGACAAAGAGATGTTCTCCCTGTTTCAGCGTATATTATTTTCATTTGTTTATCCGAAAAGTCGCCAGACTCTAAAAGAAAGATTCTCAAATGATTGATGTTGCCAAAAATGGATGTTGCGGATGTGAGGTGTGTGTTGATGCCTGCCCGTTCAATGCAATTTCAATGGCTGCTGATGGGCTGGGTTTCAGGAATGCTACTGTAGACACTGACAGATGTACCAATTGCGGGTTTTGTGATAAAGTGTGTCCGCTTGAAACAAAGATATCCCTTGGACCTGCAATCCCTGATGTCTATGAAGCACGCCACCGGAATCTGTCTGAAGTCAAAACCAGCCGAAGTGGAGCAGCTTTTGTAGCCTTGTCAGATGTGATACTTGAAAATGGTGGGATAGTATATGGAGCTTGCATAGATAGTGAAATGCATGTAAGTCATATGCGTGCAACAACAAGACAGGTGCGAGACACATTCAAGGGGAGCAAATATATTCAGAGCAAAAGTGCCGGCATTTACCGGCTGCTGAAACTTGATCTGCAGGAGGGCAAGACTGTAATGTTTGCCGGAACTCCATGTCAGTGTGCAGGGCTCGCAAATTATCTACCAAAGCGACTTTATGCAAATCTCATTCTTATCGATATGGTGTGTCATGGAGTTGCATCAGACGCTGTATGGAGCGACTTTCTCAAAATGGTAGAGACTAAAGAGAAAAAAAAGATAAAATCTGTTGATTTCCGCGACAAAGTAATCTATGGATGGAGTGGTTTGCATCGGGAATCGTTTATCATGTCAGATGACAAAAAAGTTGTAATGCCAGTTACATTCTATCAGTCATTCCTGTTGCGTTCTGCATGCCATTCTTGTCCGTTCTCCACAGTGGAACGAGTTTCTGATATTACCCTTGGAGACTTCTGGAATTGGAAACAGTCTGGGAAGATCGACAATAGCGATGATTGTGGAGTATCAATACTGATGTGTAACACGGAAAAAGGAAAAGTATTGCTTGACTATGCATCAGATGACCTGATTATTAATAAGGTCGATTTTAAGAGTGCTATTCAACCCAACTTGCAACATCCTACTCCTGAAGATCCATTAAGCAAGCAGTTTGAGGAGGATTATATTGTCAAAGGCTTTGATTATGTGAGGCGTAAATATTACAAAGTGTCAGCTTTTTCCATGCTTAAATATCGTATCAAACGATTGATGGGCAGGTATTAAATATGAAAATAGGCATTCTAACATATCACAGAGCCGAGAATTTCGGAGCGGTCCTTCAGGCATATGCTCTGTCATCATACCTTCGTTCAGAGGAGCATGATGTTGAAGTGATTGACTATCGCTGCAAAAATATAGAGAGGAGATATGAAATATTCAGTCCTGGAATACTTCTTTCGCGTAAGAACATCTATTTGTCAATAAAGGAATACTTTGGTAGGTTCTCAAACATAGCGGATCGCAGGACCAAGAAACGAAAGTTTGAGGAATTTCGCAAGAATTTGCCATTGAGTAAGCCTGTCCGTGCACTTCGGGAAATCGGCACCTATGATATTGTCATTACCGGTAGCGATCAGGTATGGAATTTTCATCTCAATAAAGGCGATGAGAATGTATATTTGCTTAATTTCGGCTCAGAATCTTTCATGAGGGTTTCATATGCTGCGAGCTCTGAACGAAACGGTCTATCTCGTATTCCCGAATCTCAATTAAGAGAGTCTTTTGATAGATTTGACAAGATTTCAGTCCGGGAGCAATTTCTTAAAGATATTGTTGGTAAGTTGACAAATAGGAAAGTATCAGTATGTGTTGACCCTGTATTTCTGTTGTCAGCATCTGAATATGAGGATGTGTGCATAAAGCCGCGTGAAAGGAAATATATACTTGTATTTCATATGACATATTCAAGGGAACTTGTTGAATTTGCCTCTAAACTCGCAAAGAACAAGGGCCTCAAGTTGATAGAATGTTTCGGAGGCTTTTCTGCGCATCAGAAAAGCGCCGCCTCAATATGCAACTGGGGGCCACAAGAGCTTCTTGGATTGATTGCGAATGCCGATGTGGTCTTTACCACATCGTTTCATGGACTCGCGTTTTCGCTGATATTACATCGTAACGTATGGTTGATCGATAAAGGCGATAACTGTCGTCAACACAGTCTGCTTCATCTCGCAGGTCTTGATCACAGAATGTTGAAAACCTTCGACCAGTACAATGAGCAGCCTATAGATTTTGATAGCGTAGATTCCAAGCTTGCGCCTGTCATAAAAGAATCAAAGGATTTTCTCTGTTTTTAATATCCCGTTGCATGAAAGTAGGTTTCTATCTTGATAATTCCACCTTTGCATCAGTTGATTGTTCTACAGTTGGCAAAGGAAATCCGGGAATGGGAGGTACTGAGTATATGTTTCTGCTTATAAGCTCAATGCTTTCAGACAGAAGCAATGGAATCGATGTTACATTTTTCACAACTTCCAAATTCAAGTTCCCTGAAGAATTGAAAGTAAAATACTGCAATGGGCTCGCTGAATGTGTGACAATAGTTGAATATGAGGGATTTGACTTTCTGGTTATAAAGCATGATGTCGAGGCCAATATCTATTCCAATATTTTTAACAGACAAAATAGACTGAAGACTAAAGTTATTGTGTGGGCACATGTGTTCATGTGTTATTGGGAACTTGACTACTATGCTTCAAATCCTAATATAACGAGAATAGTGAATGTAGGGAAGGAGACGCTCGAACTTAACATTGACCATAAAGCATACGATAAATCAACTTATATCTTCAACGCTGTCAATCCATCAGGAGCAAGTGAGGCTTGTAAGGCGCATCCGTTTGGAGATAGAGCTAATGTGGTGACATATATAGGTCAACTTTCACCATTCAAGGGATTTCATCTGTTGGCAAAGGCATGGAAGAAGATTTTGAAAGAGGTGCCAGATGCTCAATTATATATCATAGGCTCAGGCAAGCTTTATGACAAGAATGCTACTCTCGGGTGTTACAACATAGCTGCATCTGAATACGAATCACAGTTCATGCCATACCTCACTGATGATAATGGAAGGATTCTTGACAGTGTTCATTTTATGGGAGTGATGGGAGAAGAAAAGAATGAAATTTTGCTACGTACCAAAGTTGGAGTTCCTAACCCATCGGGAATCACGGAGACATTTTGCATATCTGCAGTTGAGATGCAGCTGATGGGTGCGCGCATTGCAACATATAGGTCTCCAGGATTTATCGATACCGTTCGAAATGGTATTCTTGGTAGAAAACAATCAGATTTAGCCGACAATATCATCAAACTGCTTAATTCAGACGCTACGGATTATCCTAAAGCGATTGAATATATCGAGTCTAATTTCTCTCCAGATGTTGTAGTTGAGAAATGGGAGAAACTGTTTTTTGGGAATCTTCCTGTTGAAGGTGTCCGAAGCAATCTTGGATATCGTCTGAAATGGGCAAAGATATTGATGCGTAAGGTAAGGCGCCACGTTGGGATTCTTGGAAGAAAACTCCCAGTGATTGAAAGGATACTGCTCTATACCGAGCGGAAATTGCATGGCCCGGTTACTTATCTCGACAGTGATATCAAAGGTTTCTGATTATAAGGATGATAAGGAGTAAGGCCGACTTGAAAAAATATCTTTTGGCAGATAAGGCCAGGTATACTACAATCGGAAACAATGCGTAGATAGCGGAGGGTGTTAAAGTGATAGGTAAGATGACCGTAGGCGACAATGTAATTGTTGGGCTCAATAGGAATTTATGCTGAGGTGTCCGGAATTACTGCGAAGATGATAAAATACAAAAACGTCTGAATCAAGACTGTAAATGAGTTGTAAGGTATCAGTCATAGTCCCAGTGTACGGAGTGGAGAAGTTCATTGAAAGATGCGTCCGTTCCCTATTTAACCAGACATTGGAGGAGGTGGAATTTATCTTTGTCGATGATGCTACTCCAGACTCTAGCATGGATATCGTTGAGCGTTTGGAGGGCGAATTTCCCGGCAGGAATGTACGGATATTTAGCCACGAAATCAACAGAGGGTTGCCGGCGGCAAGAAATACAGGGCTGCGTGAGGCTCAAGGCGAATATATCTTCCATTGCGACAGCGATGACTACGTTGAGCCTATCATGCTTGAAGAGATGTATCGAAAGGCCGAGGAAACTAATGCCGATATTGTATGGTGTGACATGTTCCTCAACTATAGTAATGAAGAAAGATACTTGAAGCAACCTTGCTATCGTACGCCGTCAGAGGCATTAACAGGAATTTTGTCGGGTGTCATGAAGTATAACGTCTGGAATAAACTTGTGAGACGTTCACTCTATGAGAATACTGGAATCAGGTTTCCTGAGGGATTCGGAATGGGTGAGGACATGACCGTCATAAAGCTCATGGCCAAGTCCAAGTCTATAGCATATATCCCTAAAGGCTATTATCACTATGTGAAATATAATAGTGTCGCATTCAGTAATACATATTCAGATCGTCATCTTTCTGAACTACGTCACAATGTCGAAGATATTTGCAGATTTCTGAAAAACAATAGTGACATTACGGATGAGATCCTTGCGTGGTTTCTCCTTGAAGTGAAGTTCCCATTCCTCGTGTCGGGTCAGAAACGGCTTCATGATGTCTGGAGGAAATGGTTTACTAAAGCGAATCGATATGCGGGTCGCAATTCCCAAATGGGAAGTAGAAGAAAACTTCTGCAGGTGATGGCAGCTGCTAACCAATGGTGGTTTGTCAACCTTTACTACGTCGTGTTTTATAGGATATTATCTCATGGTAGAAATTAGGTCAATGCGGTCTGAGGCTCTTGATTTGCTCAGGTTTCCGTTGGCGTTGGTGATTGTAGGCATCCACGTATTGGATTTCCGGGGGTTCCAGATAGATGGTATCACTGTCGATACATCCGGTTACGGAATCTTGCAATTCATGTATAATCTCAAAGCTGCCTTTTTCAAGGATCAGAGTGTTCCGATATATTTTTTCATATCGGGTTATGTGTTTTTCCTTGGAGGAAGTATGAATGCCGAGAAGTTTAAGACAAAATTTAAGAATAGGTTAAAGTCTCTTTTTATTCCGTATGTGAGTTGGAACTATCTTGCTTTGTTTTTGATGCTGTTGGCTAAACTGTTGGTTTATGCTCCTGCAGACAATACAGCGAGTGAATTGGACTTTTCCATTGGTGCTATCCTGAATACACTGTGGAATGCTAATCTGGGGGTTATTAATAGTAGTGGTGATACCACAATAGTCCCCCAGGATTTTGCCATGTGGTTTGTTCGTGATCTCATTATAATAGTGTTGACCACCCCATTGCTTTATATTATTATAAAATGGGCTAAGGGTTATGTTGTGCTATTATTTTGCATCGTATGGCTCTACTGTTGGTTTTTTGAATCGATGTTCTGGAAGCAGATGTCAGCAGGATACTTCTTCTTCTCGCTTGGAGCCTTCTTTAGCATCAACAGGCGCGACATGATTTTGGATTTTAAGAAATTCAATATTGCCTCGTTTATATTATATCCCTTGTTCGGTATGGCTCTACTTTGGAGTTTGGAATACGAGCATTCCGTTTACACTGCACTAAAATGTCTTAATATCATATGTGGTCTTTTTTTTGCGTTCAATCTGGCCGTATATCTGATTGAGGAAAGAAATATCAAAGCCAATTCTTTTCTTGCGGCATCATCTTTCTTCATATACGCGGGGCATCCGCTGTTTTTGCCTCCTGTGCAGAAAGCAGTCTTTACATTATTACACCCCTTGAGCGAGCCAATGCTTATCTTGGCTCTTGCTGTGACCTTTGTCGTCACGCTTGTGATGCTGGTGGGAGCTTTTTATATTGCCAATAAGTCATGGCTGCTTACTGGATTGTTCATTGGTCGTCATTATCGCGGAAAGCGTAGAATCGTCTTGGAATCAGTAATTACGGACACCGCACACTATAAAAAGATATGAAAAGTATAGGTATTTTATTTGCATTTATTGCGAGTGTATTATACTTCTTCCCATTTGTATTTTACATTTTCCCTATTGCCAATACCAAGATGATTCTCGGTGTTATGGGGCTCTGTGCAATCGGATTTAAGGCATTTAAGTCCAAGTTGCCTGTGGCCAACAATGCCATTGTCCTGACAAGTGTGTTGGCATTTGTGGTTTCATTTTTTGCACTTATATCCGTTGTGGTGAATGAAAAGTCCGATTATACTTATGTGTCATATTTCGTATCGATGTGGGTATGGCTCGGAGCTGCTTACTTTCTTACCATAGTTATAAAGTTTGTTCATGGAGAAATATCGATTCCTTTGATACTGAATTATCTTATAGCAGTATGTGCGTTTCAGTGCCTTTATGCTGTCCTCATAATGCATTTCCCGTTTTTTGACAATCTCCAACGCTCCATTGTCGGAAGTCTTGGCATGGCTGAGGTTGGAGCCAAGACGAGAGCTTTGGAAAGAATCCATGGCTTCAGTGCGGCACTTGATTTCGCTGGCACCCGTTTTGCCGTGATTGAGATGTGTATATGTTATATGCTGTACAATAGCCCTTATAAGCGGTGGCGCAAGACAGCTCTATTCTTATATGCTGGTTGTTTTATGCTTATCGCTGTTGTTGGAAACATGATTGCCCGAACCACAACAGTCGGAGTATTGGTCGGTTTGGCATATGGCCTGTACGCATTGTTATTCAGCAAGGATAATATGCAGAGAAAGCAGGTCTCACTCATGTTTTTGTTTTTCGGAGTGTTAGCAATATTTGTAGCAGTGTTGCTCTATAACAATAATCAGACATATCACGAAAATCTTCGTTTCGCATTTGAAGGCTTCTTCTCTTTATGGGAAAATGGAGAATGGAACACCAATTCGAATGATATATTGGTTGAAATGTATCGATGGCCAGAAACGCTACATACCTGGATAATAGGTGATGGCTATTTCAATAATCCTGTTAGAACTGACCCATATTACATCGGTTATCAGTGGAAAGGATTTTATATGGGGTCTGATGTTGGTTTTGTGAGGTTCATATTCTATTTCGGTTTAGTGGGGCTTATAGTTTTCTCAATCTTTATGATTACAGTTGGTAGGTTGTGCATGAATTTGTCAACAAGATTCAGAATAATGTTTTTTCTCGCTATCGTTATCAATTTCATTATTTGGTTTAAGGTTGCAACCGATCTGTTTCTGTTTTTCGCTCCATTTCTCTGGATTACAGTGCTGGTGGAAAAGGATGCTGAGGATAAAATCTATATACCTACAGCAAAAGTATGAAGATTGTATATTGTCAGTGTTCGTTATATAATCCCGGAGGGATGGAGCGTGTGCTTCTAAACAAGGTGAAGTGGCTTGCTTCCCATGGACATGAGGTGATGGTTGTGACCACTGACCAAGATAGACGTCCTCCTTTCTATGAGTTCCCTGAGGGTGTGCGTCTGTTGGATCTCGGCATCAATTATTCGGCTGACAATGGAAAGCCGCTCTACCGCAAAGTAGTTGCTTTTCTGCGCAAGCGGCGTCTGCATCGTCGACGCCTTTCCCACCTGCTTAAGGTGGAGCGTCCCGACATAACAGTGTCGCTATATCCTTCGGAATCTTCATTTCTTCCTGATATAAAGGATGGGAGTAAAAAGGTGCTTGAATTGCATTTCAATCGCTATTTCCGTCTGCAATACGGGCGCAAAGGGTTGCTTGGCCTGATTGACCGTTACCGCTCTGAAAAGGATATTGCAATTGCACGAAAGTTTGACAGTTTTGTGGTCTTGACCAGAGAGGATAAGGAATATTGGGGCGATATGAGAAATATCACAGTCATACCTAATGCTGCAATACCTTCAGCAAAAGTAAAATCGGACTGCAATGCAAAACGGGTGATTGCTGTGGGGCGTCTTGACTATCAGAAAGGATTCGACCGTCTGCTTAGGATATGGTCGCACGTGATGAGCGACAAAAAACTTTCCGACTGGCATCTTGACATCTTCGGGCAGGGAGAATGGTACGGAATGCTTAACGAAATGACCAAATCCCTGGGGATTGAAGATTCTGTGACAATCCATCACCCCGTCAAGAATATAACCGATGAGTATGTGAAAAGTTCGATACTCGCCATGACATCCAACTATGAAGGGTTCCCTATGGTGATGATAGAGGCGATGTCGGCAGGACTGCCAGTTGTGTCTTTTGACTTTAAGTGCGGTCCGAAAGATATCATTGATAATTGGGAAAATGGAATAATTGTCACTGAAAATGACGAACATCGGTTCGCGGAATCACTCGCATCGCTGATGCTTGACCTGCAAGAAAGACAGAGCATGGGAATGAAAGCCTGCGGTGTGTTGAGCCGGTATTCGGAAGACAAGATTATGGATATGTGGATGAGTCTTTTTTACAGCCTTAAGAGACAATACTGATGAAATTAGTACAGATAAATCCAGTGCTTCGGCGTTCTACCTCCACCGGACGTATAATGGAGGAGATCGGAGACATCATGATGGCAAACGGTTGGGAGTGTTATGCCGCTTACAGCCGGGGACGCGACGGATTGATGCCGACGAGGATGATTCCACTTCCTGTAGGCAATATTGTGTCAACAGTTCTTCATGGCTTGAACACACGGTTCTTCGACCGTCACGGACTTGCCTCATATATGGCAACAAAGGCTTTTGTGAAAAAACTTAAGGAAATCAAGCCTGACATTGTGCATATCCATAACATCCACGGGTATTTTCTCAACTATAAGCTGTTGTTCAAATATCTGTCGGAAAACAATGTCAAGGTTGTATGGACAGTACACGACTGCTGGCTCTACACAGGCCACTGCTATTATTATTCGGCTGCAGGCTGCTACAAGTGGAAGAGCGGCTGTGGCCATTGTCCCCAGCGGATGCGCTTTCCCAAGAGCCTGATGTTTGATCGCTCAGCCCGGAACTTCATCGACAAGAAAAAGGCTTTCAATTCCATCCCGCAAGAAAATATGGTCATCGTACCCGTGTCACAATGGATGCGTGATGAGATGCGCGAGTCTTATCTGAAGGACTATCCGTTTAGAGTAATTCATAATGGAATCGATACAGATATATTCTCGCCTCAGCCGGTTGAAGAGGTAAAGAAAAAATACGGTATTGCCGGATACGACAAGATTATACTTGGATTGGCGAGTATATGGCTGAAAGAGAAAGGGCTGGACGATTTCATCGAAATGTCCAGGATGCTTCGACCCGATGAAAAGATTGTAATGGTGGGAGTTGATGATAAGACACGTAGGCTTCTCCCTGATAATATACTTACCATCAGGCGTACTGATAATGTAGCCGAACTAGCCGCGTTATATTCCGCTGCGACAGCTTTTGTCAATCCCACATGGCAGGACAATTATCCTACAGTAAATCTTGAAGCTCAGGCGTGCGGCACCCCTGTGGTGACGTACCGCACAGGCGGTAGTCCGGAATCGTTGACGGCAGAAACCGGAATGATTGTGGAGCAAGGGGATGTGGAAGGATTGCTTGACGCAGTACGGAAATTCGCTGAAGTACCGAAAGAACAGATAACAAAAGTTTGCCGCGAACATGCGGAAGCGAATTTTGATAAGCGGGACAGATACGCTGATTATATAAACTTGTATCACGATATTCTGAATTATGAAAATAATCACTAATACATTCCTTATCTTATGAGAATACTGCAATTAGGAAAATTCTATCCTATCAGGGGTGGCGTGGAGAAGGTGATGTACGATCTGATGATTGGCCTTTCCGAAAAGGGTGTGGAGTGTGATATGATGTGTGCCGAAACTTCCGGAAAGGGAGCAGTACACAAATTGGACACCGGTGCAAGGATTCACACTTTTCATACCTGGGTAAAGGTGGCATCGACCACAATTGCCCCCTCTATGATAGATGCACTTCGTGATGAGGCAGATAAATATGACCTGATACACGTGCATCATCCGGATCCAATGGCGGCTCTCGCTCTTATGGCTTCCGGCTACAAGGGGCCGGTTGTGCTCCATTGGCATGCTGACATTATTAAGAATAAGGTTTTTCTCAAATTATACAGCGGGATTCAGCAGTGGCTTCTGAGACGGGCTGACACTATTGTCACCACAAGTCATGTCCTGATGCAGACTTCTGAGGCTCTGAATCCATATCTTGATAAAACCATCTGCATACCCATCGGGATAGAGGGTTTGACGGCCGATCCTGCGGGAGGAATGATTCTGCGGGATAAATTCGGATACGGGAAGATAATTTTTTCTCTTGGACGACTGGTGCCTTATAAAGGCTTCAAGTATCTGGTGAAAGCCGCCAAATATCTGCCGGATGATTATATCGTGGTAATCGGTGGTGAAGGTCCTCTGCTGGAAGAACTTGAATCGTTGCGTGATTCGCTTGGGGTAAAAGACAAAGTATTCTTCTGCGGACAGATACCGGATGAAGATCTACCGGCTTATTACACAGCATGTGACATTTTCTGTCTGCCATCGGTGATGAAGACAGAGGCATTCGGTATTGTTCAGATTGAAGCCATGTCGTTGGGCAAACCTGTTGTCGCCACGAAGATACCAGGCTCCGGCACCGCATGGGTCAACGAAAACGGAACCAGCGGTATAAACGTCGAACCATGCGACACCTGGGAACTTGCAAAGGCGTTATATACCATCGGTGGAAACATTCACAAATACGAGATGTTTAGCAATGGGGCTAGAAAACGGTTCGACACAGAGTTCAGAATTGACCTCATGATAGACAGATTTCTTGCATTATACACCAATTTAGTTAATAAACCTTAGTCAGTAACAATGGACTACTTTGAAACAACAGATTTTTCGGATGATTCTCTTGCGTTGGAAAGTACAATCAAAGATTATCAGGACGATTCTGAGAAAAACACTTCTATTTCTTTGGGCGACCAACTTAAACGTGGTTTTGATTTTTTTGCATCATTGATAGCATTCATCGTGTTTTTGTTGCCCGGGCTTGTCATCGCGCTGCTCATTTTTATGGAGGATGGGAAGAACCCGCTATTCCGACAAAAGAGAGTCGGTAAAGATGGCCGATCTTTCACTCTGCTGAAATTCCGGTCGATGCGCATGGATTCAGAAGATAACGGCATTCCCGCTTTATGTTCCGAGCACGATGACCGTCTTACAAAGGTAGGAGCATTCATCAGGCGTCATCATATCGACGAGCTGCCACAGATACTGAATGTGATTGCCGGAGATATGAGTTTTGTCGGCTATCGTCCTGAACGTGCCTATTTCATAAAAAAGATTATGGAGCATGATGAGCGTTACGCACGGTTGTTTGCCATTCGTCCCGGACTATTTTCAGAAGCGACTCTATACAACGGTTATACCGATACGATGGAGAAGATGCTGACCCGTCTGGAGATGGACCTCGATTACCTCCGGCGTAGATCTCTGTGGTTAGACATAACTATAATCTACAAGACAACAATATCAATCATAACAGGCAAGAAATTTTGAAATGAGGTTAAATCCAGACTACAGACTTCACAAACTTGGACGGCACTATATGATTGTTGATAGATGCGAGGACAACACCAATTTTGCCAACATATATTCGCTTAGCGAAGTTGCCGGTAAACTTTGGATTGATGTGATGGATAAAGACTTTACGGCCGATGACCTTGTAGATATACTATGCCGGGACTATGAGGTTGACCGTATCCGGGCTGCTGCCGATATAAAGATTCTGATACAGAAATGGGTTGATGCCGGATTCATCATTTAGTGAATCCGATTAAACATAACTTCAACGATAATCCTAATGCCAGATTCAAATCCGACATACAAACACTTGCTGCGTCTTTTGCGGTTCAGTCTTTATGAGCCGCAGGGGAGTGGTTGTACCCTTGGCATGTCGCTTTCCGAACGTCAGTGGTACAAGATGCTTGATGAGGCAGAGAAGCAGACGGTCACGGGTATAGTGTTTCCCGCAATTTCATGTCTGCCTGATGAGGAGATGCCGTCGGTATCAGTTCTGGCTACATGGCTTGCCATGGCCAACCGGTATTCCAGCCGTTATCATGCCATGACGGAAGTCCTTTCCGGACTTTTCCAAACTTTTGAGGTCAATGGTTTGCATCCGGTGCTTCAGAAAGGCCATGCGGCCTCAAGATTCTATTCAGCTCCCGAGCTTAGAGCCAGTGGCGACATCGATCTATGGTTCCCCGGCGAGGAGCTGGAGGCGGCCGATGCTCTCATCCGGGGGCTGGGGCACAAGGTGATCCACACTCCTGACAACGGCAGTTGCTATATTGCCGGTTCCATAGAGGTAGAGCATCATTCTATGCTTATAGAGGTGCACAATCCTTTCCGTACCGGACTCATACGTGAGCTGTGCGGTTCATACCCCCACCGTCAGGTGGAGTTGTCGCCCGGTGTGGCCGTGACTGTTCCCTCTCCTATGATAGAGCTGTTGATGATGAATGTCCACATACTCAAGCATTGCCTGGGTATCGGTATCGGAATGCGTCAGTTCTGTGATTACGCCAAGGCCTGGCGCGGTCTTACCGGTGCGGGGGCTGACGCTGTTGATGCCGATCTCTATTTCGAAATGTGCCGCAGGCTTGGAATTATGAAATGGACACGCGTCCTTCATGGTTTTGTCAACCGGTATCTTCCGATGCCTGATGGCTCTGCTGCAGTAGCCGAAATCGGCGGTACGTCCGATGATGTGGCCATCGAAAGGATTTACAATCTTGTATGCGAGGGAGGAAATTTCGGAAAGTTCAACTCTTCACGCCGCTCCACCCGTAGCATGAACATGGTACAGCGTAAATTCTATACCATGTCGGCATTCATCAACAACCGTTCGTATGTATCACGGCTTGTCCCGTTCGAGGCGTTCTGGACATTCAGCCGTCTGTTGCTCGGACAGATACATTGATTTGAAAAAAATGGACAGATTGATTGAAATAGGAGGTATAGGCATAAGGCTCGCAGTAGCTGATGAGTTTGGCGACGCGCTTCTTTCAAAAGCCTACGATTTGTTCCTCAGACCCACTGACAGCGACGTCACTGTAAGCGGTACGCTCCATGTCGATGCGGTCAGGACAGTCGGAGGTTTCGACCTTGATGATCTGGGAGAGGTCGTGGCTACCGGGTGCAACGATCTCGGCGAGTCACATCTTTATTTCAATGGCAGCAACTATACGGTAGGCATATCGCCGATGCCCGGAATGGAGATGCGATGCATGGAATTTGCCCCTGATTTCAGTTCGGCCACGCTGCGTCTTGTGCCGGGCGACCGCTGGAACGGCTTTATCCTGGACTCGATGTTGAGGATTTTCTTTTCACAGGTAGCGGTAAAATCTTCGGCCTTCCTGATACATGCTTCAGGCGTGGCCACTCCCGGGGGAGCACACCTCTTTCTGGGAAGCAGTGGCACAGGGAAAAGCACACATTCATCACTTTGGCTCAGCAACATCCCCGATGCCGAGCTGCTTAATGACGACAATCCATTGATAAAAGTAGGTGGCGATGGCAAGATATACGCAGCCGGGACTCCCTGGAGCGGCAAGACACGCTGCTGGCGCGATATGGAGGCCCCGTTGCGGTCAATGACCCGTCTGCGTCAGGCCGCCGTCAACAGCTATACAGAGCTTTCCGATATAGAAGCCTTCGTGGCCGTCATGCCCGGAGTGTCAGTGATAGCTCATTCACGTAAGCTCTACGGCAGTGTCTGCGCCACACTCGGGCATGTGGTGGAAAATGTCAGGATCGGGCTCCTCGACTGCCTTCCTGATGATAGTGCCGCGCTTTTATGCCATGACAATGTGAGTCGATAACATAGAAATAATAATAACAACAATATAATACAATATGAAAAAAGTAATCAGTTCCCTATTGGTCTGTGCCCTGTTTTTTACAAGTTGTGCAAAAAAAGAATACCTTTATCTTGCCGACATGACAGACAGTGCCGGCTATGTTGTGGCCAACCGGTATCAGTCGCGTATACAGAGCGATGACCGGCTGCGTATCACCGTCAGTTGTAAGAACCCTGAGCTTGCCGCTCCGTTCAATGTCAGTTCCGGCGCCGTGAAGGTTTCCACTTCGGGCAATGTTTCAACACCGAACACTTCCGACAACAATACTTACAGGGTCAATGCCGATGGCGACATCAATTTCCCGGTACTTGGCAAGATCCATATTGCCGGACTGTCACTGCAGGAAGCATCCGATAAAATCCGCGAGCTGATAATCAAGGGCGATTATATCAAGGACCCTATTGTGTCCCTCGAATTCCTTAATTTTCATTACACAGTGCTTGGTGCTGTAGGTAGCAACGGTACATATGCTGTTGACGGTGACAAGGTGACCATTCTGGAGGCTATCGCCAAATCAGGCGACCTCACCGCCGAGGCCGACCTCCACAACATCGCTGTTATCCGCGAGTCCGACGGTGAACGCAAGATTTACACTCTTGACATCACCAACACCGATATATTCAACTCTCCGGCATTCTATCTGGCTCAGAACGACATCATCTATGCCCGCCCCAAGAAGCCCAAAGGCAGCAATAACAATCTGCTGACATGGATCACGGTAGCACTTTCCGCAGTGACGGCCGCATGCTCCGTTACATGGGCTATCAAACGATAAAAGTAATCCGATATAAGATATGTACAAATCCGAGAACCGTAAAATCAGTCAGGAAGTAAACGTAGTGGATGTACTGCGCTACTTTATTTCCAAATGGCCATGGTTTCTGCTGTCGCTTGCCGTCTGCTGCACGTTTGCGTGGTATAAGACGGCTTCCGACCCGCTTGTCTTCTATACAAGCGCCAAGGTCATCATCAAAGATCCGTCCAATAAGACTACCTCTGCCGGACTTGACCGTTACTCCAATTCAATCAACAAGGTCAACGTGGCCAATGAGATTCTGCAATTCCACTCCAAGCGTCTGATGCTTGAGACTGTCTCGCGAGTCAATGCCGATATCACATACACCACCCGCCGCGGACTTCGCGATGTGAATATCTACGATCAGGTACCGTTCAAGATCAATTTTATCAACGCATCTCCCCAGGCCTCTCTCTCCATGAGCATCCGTCCGCTTTCGTCGGATTCGGTTGAGATATATTCCATCTCAGGGGCTAAACCTGATTACAGCATCGTGGTGAAAACAGGGGAGCAGTATGAGCTGGGTAAAACCCGGTTCGTGATTCTTCCCACAGGTTCTTATTCCAAGTCATGGAAAGATGTGGAGATCAAGATATCCAAGCTCCCGCTCAATAGTGTGGTGGCCTATTGGCTGGCCAATATCGGTATCCGTCAGGAGGATGAGGAGTCGACTATCCTTAATCTTGCTGTACGCTGCGGCAATCCGAAGCTCGGTTCCGATATTTTGTCCACTCTGATTGATGTCTACAATGAAGAGTCAATCAATGACAAGAACCGTGTGGCGGTAAATACTGCCGATTTCATCGCCGAGCGTCTCCGCATCATCGAGTCGGAACTCGGAGGTGTGGAGGCAGATCTTGAGGATTACAAGAGCCGCAACCAGATTATTGACATCGGTTCCACAGCCTCGCGCTATCAGGGTGAGTCAGCCCGTTATTATGCCGATGCCCTGCAGTATGAGACACAACTGCGCATCGCCATGTTTATAAAGGAGTATCTCTCCGATCCCTCGCGTGCCAACGACCTGATACCCTCTAATCTTGGTATCAACGACACATCCATCGACTCGCAGATCAGCCAGTACAATACCGCGAAGCTTCAGCGCGACCGTCTTGTCGACGACAGCTCCGAAAGCAATCCCGTGGTGGCCGAGATGAACAATACGCTCGCCGTGCTGCGGCAGAACATTCTCAGGGCCATCGACAATATCATTATATCCATAAATGTCAAGCGCCGTGATGCCAAGGGCTATGAGATGACGGCCGAAAGCCGCGTGGCCTCTATTCCCCGCAAGGAGAGAGAGATGCTCTCTATCGAGCGTCAGCAGAAAATCAAGGAGTCTGCTCTATATGTTCCTTCTCAACCGCCGCGAGGAGAATGCGCTGACCCAGGCTATGGCCGACAACAATGCACGCATCATTGATAATCCTCAGGACAATTCAGTGCTCATATCTCCGCAGACCAGGAAGATACTTGCGCTTGGTGTGGCAGCAGGATTGTTTATCCCGGTTGTGATACTGCTTCTCATCATGTTCCTTGACACACGCGTGCATTCGCGTCACGATGTGAAGGGCGCTATCTCAGTACCTTATCTTGGCGATATACCTCTTGACCGTGAGATGATGAAGAGACGCCGCCGCTCATCTGACGATGACGATGAAACCCCCGACATAGCTTCCGATCCCAACTCAGCCGTGGGCGAGGCTTTCCGCATGCTGCGCGCCAATATCGACTTCATTACCCGTTCCAGAGGGCTTAAATCGCAGGTGCTGATGGTAACCTCGTTCAACGAAAGCGCCGGCAAGTCATTTACCACGCGCCATCTTGCCGAAGTGCTTGTGGCATCGGGCAAAAGTGTGGTGGTGGTTGACGCCGACATACGTAAGGGCACGCTAAGCCATCGCTTCGGCTTCTCCCATAAGGACACGGGGCTGTCAGAGTATCTGTCGGATGCGTCAGTTACTCTCAGCGAAGTGCTCCATGAAGGTCCGCTGGGCATAAGCATTGTCACCTCAGGCGCTGTGCCTCCGAATCCGGTGGAACTTCTCATGAACAAACGTTTCGATCAGCTTGTCGCAGAGTTGCGCAGCCGCTTTGACTATGTGCTCATCGACAGTGTGCCGTTCGGTATTGTCGCCGACTCTTCGATTATGAGCCGTGTGGCCGACTCCACTCTGTTTGTCATCCGTGCCGGACGCTTCGACCGTCGTCTGTTGCCGGAAATCCAGTCGCTCTACGACGACAAGAAAATCGGAGAGATGGGCATTGTGCTCAACGGAGTCAAGCATACATCCAAAGGCTACGGCTATGGTTATGGCTACGGTTACGGCTATGGCTACGGCTATGGTTACGGCAAGAAAAAGAAACGCCGCAAGAAAATCAGATTTGTATAATACAGACAACTAAAATATTAACAACAATAAAAATTATGGAAAAAAAGAAACACACATACGAATCTCCCGACATGACGGAGATCCGTGTGGAGCTTGAAAGCAGTATCTGTTCAGGCTCCGTCGATATCATGAACCCTGACAAAGAGTCCGGACGTATTGAGGAGCAGAAAATCAATCAGGACTTTGACGGCGATGCATTCAATACTGGAGAGTGGAGCTGATACCGGGAGAATTCAAATGAAAAAACAAAAAGTTAAAAAGAAAAACAATAGAATAATGCAGACTAAAAAGATACTCTCACTCCTGACACCGGCCCTTCTCCTGGTATCATGCTCTGAGGATAAGTATGATGGTATCACACCTACACCCGGTGAGGATGTCATATTCACAAGCGCGGTGCAGAGCGAACCCGGTTCAAGAACAATCTTTGCTGATGAACCCACCGGTAATAATGAGTCGTGGCGCATCAACTGGCTCAACGGCGACATGATCAATGTCTACACCCCGCAGGGAGCATCCGGCTTCCGTCAGGCCCCTTACAAAGTGGTGAATACAACCGCCGATGGCGCCGACGACAATACGCTCAACTATGCAAAGGAACTCGCCATAGTCAATCCTACGGGCGTACGCTGGGGCGATGCCGCAACAGCCAATTTCTATGCCGTGTACCCCTACGTGGCCGGAGTGAACAACTTTACCTCCATCGGCACCGCGTCGGAGCAAGCCGTGATTACCGCCGACGTTGCTGCCGAGCAGGTAAACAGCGTGCCTACCTATACCAACACCTCGACCAAAAATATCTTCGTGAAAGGCGATATGGCCAACAACGTGATGTTTGCCTGCACCCCCAATGTACCTAACGGCAAATCGCCGGTGGATCTGAAATTCATTCCTGCAGCCACGGTACTTCAGTTCAAGCTCGGATGTCTGAGCGTAGGTACGGTAGGCGGCTCGCAGACCGATCGGGAGATCACTATCCGCAAGATTACGGTCACCGCACCTGCAGGCTCCCCGATAGCCGGACAGCTCAATATGTCGTTCGGCAATACAACTCAGACAGCGACACCGCAGCTTACCGTCAAGAACGGCACAAACACTGTATCGCTTGAGCCGCGCTACAATGGCACATACGTGACCATCCCCGCCGGAGGCACCATGACCGCCAATCTGTTTATCACAGTGCCCGATAACGGCTACAATATGGGCGCCGGCGACTGGACAATCAAAATCGATGCTATCGAAGGTACATTTACCAAGACCCTGACTACCACCGATGCTGATAAGGCTGAGCTGCTCCCGGGCGAAATCCACCAGATCACTCTTCCCAAGTTCAACCGCACCACCGAATGGACATACACCACCGAATCATGGTTGGCGACAGTGCCTGACAACGTCTATATCTCTGAACTTTCGCTTCCCGGAGCATGGTATGCTGGAGTATCAGAAGAATATCAGGCAACATCCGATATCGGTACACTCTTTGACGCTGGTGTACGCGCATTCGGCGTTGAGACCCGTACGAATGCACCGGCAGGAGTCCCTAACAATATTGCGATTTCAGGAACAGGCCAGCAAACGACCGGCTTTTATTGGAATGGAACATCAATTTCTACTGTGATAGAATCTATTGCCAATAAAGTAGCCGGGACTAAAGAATATGCTGTGCTTGTGTTGAGTTATGCAGATGGTGGTTCAGGTGGCCATCGTGAACGGGACTACGCATATTGGCTGCATGGTATATACACTGTATATAACTCGCTTGCTGCTAATGTGAAATCCAATATATATACATCTCCTATCACTCCCAACACAACGGTTGATCAGGTTAGGGGTAAACTGATTATAAAAGTTAATGTGGACTCGCGTATTCCCCTCGGAGGCTCTGATCCAGGAGGTGCTTTCGGAATAGGAGCATGGTCTTACAATTATGGAAACAATTTGCCCGGTCTTCTGTCATATACAGATTTGACTTGGGAGGCGACTAATCTCACAAAGTCACTTATTTCGCAGATGTATTGGTCTTCTTGGAGCAATGATTACAGAATTAATATTAAGGATAACGATATCGACAATGCAGTCGCCACCAATCTGTACTGGAACTATTCAGTAGCCAATCGTACGACAACAGCAGCAGGTGCTGATATCCCGTCGTATGATGACCGCAAGGCATCGCTCCAAACCTTGATGGACAACTCCGATGTGATTTATGGTAAGGCCAGTCACAACGTGTGGTTCTACTTTGGTGCGGGAGGCACACAGGCTACATCTTCAACAAGTAGCGCCCCGTCGCCCACAAACTTTGCATCAACAATGAATCCTTGGATTCTTGAGCAGATAAATTCGAAAGTCGCCAACAGCCGTCCATCTCCTCTGGGGCTGGTGATGTTCAATCAGTGTACGAGTGAAACATATAATGGTCCTGAGATCATTCAGGCCATCATTGAGATGAACAATAAGTTCTACTTGCAGCGCGATGAAAGCAAGGAGGCTGATATCCAGGCAGTGAGCGGCAGCAATGATGCCGCCTACAAGGCTGATCCCGATACATGGAATGCTCTCTGATACATTCATATAAATCTTTTACATACAATGTGTTGCCATTGCCGTTGAGGCAATGGCAACGCTAATCCATTTATCAACTATGCGTTTAAAAACTACTATCTTATTGACTGCCGGATTGGTTGCATCTCTCAGCTCCTGCTCAGATCAGAATCCTGACAGCGAAATCCCTCAGGCCGGGGGAACCATTATTGCTACAACAGAAGAATCGGCCCCCGGCTCACGCTCATGCGTGGACGGCGATATCGACCTCTCCACAGGTGTGCTCGGGCTCATGTGGACTGATGGCGATGAACTCGGTGTGTTCGCTACAAGCGGAGCACAGGTGCGCTATACCAAATCCAACAGTGACAGTGAGCGTAAAGCTGCTTTCACTCCGCAGGGCGATGCCATAGCTCCCCGTTACGCTTACTATCCCTACAGTGCGGAAAATGATGGCCGCGATCTGAACTCGCTCATTGGCTCCGTGCCCTCTGAGCAAAGCATGGACAGCGGGCTGCTGCAGGGCGACTATAAGATAGGCCGCATATCGGCCACAACTTCCAGTGGTTATGAATTCGTATTTAAGCATCTCTTCTCATTGCTGCGTGTAGAGGTTGACGCTACTGGCACTCCTCTTGAGGGAGAAGCGCTCCGCAGCGTAGAGCTGAGCCTGACACGTGGCGGACAGCCCGTGGCCATTACCGGCGATTTCAGCTTCTCGGCACGTTCCGGCGCTGTATCGATGGGCAGTCTTACCTCATCGGTACTGAGCATGACATGGAATGAACAGGCTGCTGTGCTCAGCGGCGCGGTGAAGGGTTTCGTAAGCATCTTCCCCAATGTCCGTGCCGGCGATGTCATGGATGTGACGGTAACCACCGAAGGGCACACCGCGCGTTTTGCAACCGTGGCCAAGGTCGACTTCCAGGAGCAGGGACTCTACAATTTCCCGATTCTGCTGAAGGAGCGCAATGCCGATATTGCTGAGGTAGAGGGTGGCAACCCGTCGAATAGCGGCACTTTCACCTGCGCCACATACAATGTCGACGGCCTTCCCTCGACTATCAATTCCGGAGGTCCCGGTTCAAGTGGTACCACGCTTATAGGCAAGGCTATAGCCTCCTCTAACTGGGATTTCTTCGGTGTCTCTGAAAATTTCAATTACAACGATAAGTTGTGGGCCGAGATCAGTGGTTTGTTTAATCAGGGAACATACCGTAAGGCTACACTTGGATTCGGAACTGCTGATACAGATGGTCTTAACTTTTATTGGAGAAAGGATGGTGTAACGGCGTCAGGAGAAACCATTGTCGAATACACATCCAAATATGGTGGTCTAACCGACGGAGCAAATACAAGTGTGAAAAAAGGATTCCGCCATTATGTGGTCACACTTGGCCAAGATGTAACCGTCGATGTTTACATCACTCATATGAACACCTATAGTTCCAGTGGCACAGGACATATCAATGCCCAGCATGCTCAGCTCGAACAGCTTCGCGATTATGTCATAGAACAGATTTCAGTCAACAAGCGTCCCGCCATTATCATGGGCGACACCAACATGCGCTACACTCGCCACAAGCTCAAGGAGTACTTCATCGACCCGATCAATGCCATGGAGGGCTACTCGGTGGTTGACCCGTGGGTTTCTCTGGCGTGGGGTTATGACTTTTCCTCAGTAGGGGGTACAAATTATCCTCTGTATGGCGGCAAATCGCTGATGGTGAGCGACGCTACCGGTACCAATGCGGACACGGATGTGATCATCTCCGAGGCCGACGGTGGCCTGCAGAAGGGTGAGATTGTCGACAAGATTTTCTACATCAACTGTAAGGATGCGAAGACACAGCTTTCGGCCCGCAGCTATCTGCGCGATGTATCCTACAAAAAGAGCGATGGTTCGCCATTAGCCGACCATTATCCGGTAGTGGTTGAGTTTGGCTATACTACCCGATAATCCATGTCTTTGTGTGGCCGGGGGCCCACACTTTCCCGGGACACACAAAGGCAATTAATAAACCAATCACATAATAAATCACATCACACACAACTAATTCATGACACAGAAAAGAAAGCCTTATGCATCTCCTGACATGACGGAGATCCGTGTGGAGCTTGAAAGTAGTATCTGTTCAGGCTCAGTTGAGTTCGGCGATGAACAACATAAAGTTGACATCGTAGATCAAGGCGTTAATAACGACTTGCAAAACAATGATTTCTCAGGCCAGGAATGGGGAGTTATCGATTAACATCAGAAACGTAAAATCGAAAACAGTATGAACAATATTTCAAAAATCGGACTGCTTTCAGCAGTAGCTCTACTGGCATCCTGCTCTGAAAAGGATATGCTATATGTTCCGGCGGCCGGACAGGGTGAAGAGGTTGTATTCACGTTTAAGGACGACCCCGGATCACGTACAATGTATCAGGATGATTGGGATGCAACCACCAACCAACAGCTCTACTGGGGCAACTATATCTCCCAGGAAAAGGACCAGGTGAAGATATTCTGTAAAGCCGCTTCCAACCAGATAGCCACCTACAATGTCAATGCGAAGACTGAAAATTCAAACGAGGCTGAATCGCTTGAAAAGACCGGAACTGCCGGAGTGCAGTGGGGCCAGAAAGGCACCGCGCACAATTTCTACGCATTCTATCCTGCATCGGCTGCCGGCAACGCTTTTGTAAACGGCACTGACAACACTATCCACGCCCAGGTCTCCTCAGGTCAGTCGCCGGTGACCTACAAGGCGGTTGTAGCCAATGGCACTACTTGGACTGATAATGCACTTGTCCAGGTCAATAACAATAAGACTGCAAATCCTGACTACGCCACCACCATTTACGGCCAGCCCGATATGTCAGCCGCTATCATGGTGGCCAAAACCGAGGTGAGCGGCACTCCCGACGCTTCCAGCCAGACAGGCTATGGCTACCCCGTGCCGTTGCATTTCAATGTGCTGGCCGATGTGCTCGACATCACTATCAACGGTCCGGTAAAGCCCAACACGCTGCTTGATAACAACGCTAACCCTGATGCTGCCAGCCGTGACTATATCACCATAAATTCGGTGACCGTCAAGGCCAAGGATGGCAAAACCATAATATGCGGCGACTTTGACCTTGACATGGCTAAAGGCACGGCCTCTAACGTGAGCGGCAACACATCAATACAGCTCGTCACCTCGGACGGCAAGAATAGCCCCGTGCTCTTTGTGCGTGCTGATGTTGAATCGCCTAAACCCTCTGACCTTGACCACCTGCGCCTGAGAGCATTTCTCATCCCCGGACAGATCAAGAATCTGAATGAACTTCAGATAACACTCTCCACTGACTGCGGCGAGTATACCCAGGACCTTGGTGCCGATGCTATGGTGAGCGGCAAAATCCACCCCATCAAGCTCGGCTATTTCAAGAAGCGCGGTACACAGTTTGACTTCAGCAAGTGGATGGGCCAGCTTGATCCCAACATCTATATCTCCGAACTGTCACTGCCCGGCACATGGCACTCATCTGTGGATATCTTCCAGGGATCTGGCAACAATACGCTGTCCACGCAGTATGCTGCCGGTATACGTGCCTTTGAGGTTCATGCCTATAACGCTGTAACGATAACACGGCAACCTACCTACAGCACATACACCCAAACCGAGGGACCGAAGACCGACTATACCGACGACAGAGACAAAGCGACAGTTAACAGGTCATTTAGGGGTAATTCACGCACCGGGACATGTTCCCGTGAAGTCACCGTTACCAGAATGGTGATTACCGTGGAAACGGCAAACGCAACCTCCGAAGCTGCGTATGAGATGTCGCTGAAGAACTTCGATAACCACAATAACCTTACCGAATCGTTTACTTCACTTAAGGATCTTATCAATCAAAAAGAGTTTGTTGTAGTGGAGATCGGTATGGAGGGACAAACTTCCGTAGATCTTCCAATTGCTAAAACCAGGACTACCACTGTTTCATCCACAGCTACAGTGACACAGACCGGAACCAGCACTCGGAGTTATTCGTATTATGATGGGTATACATATACCGACCAATGGAATGAAATTGATTACAGTTCTATCAGCAACTGGTCGGCCGGAAATACCGAAACCAAAGAAGATGAGCAGAAGAAATCGGTACTGGATGGTGGTGCTGCATGGGTGAAGGCTGTAAGCGACATGTGCATAACCCTTGCTAACAATGGTGTAGTGTATAAGGAGCAGATCACACCCAACACCACTATCAGCGATGTTGCCGGTAAGATAATAATCAAGGTCAACACCAATGGGGAAAATATGAACGAAACCGGTTGGCCCGCCAGAACTCCTGCTCTGTTCTCACGTTGGACAAATGGCTCTATATCTACCCCGCTGAATGTGGGGCTCAACTGGGGTCAGCCGGCCTTGGCCTCGGGCAATCCGATGATATGGTGCTTCACAGAGCAGGATAATATCGGCAACGATATAAAGGTTCGTAAGGATGCCGTGGACCTGATGAATCAGATGTCGATTGAGAACTACAAGCTCGGTAACCACAGCACCTGGTATGAGTGCCAGATCGGTGGTTATTTGAAAGGCTTACGAACTGACGCCAACTGTCAGGCTGTAGCCACGGAGATGAATCCCTATCTGATTCAGGTGCTTTCCAATCCTAACCGCCAGGCATGTCCGCTGGGGCTTATCCTGATGAACTATGCTCTTGATGCCAATTACAGCGGTCCGGAGCTTATACGCGCCATAATCAACAATAATGCCGCGTTTATTCTTGCACGACGTACCGGTGCCGGAAATAATGCTTCCGACAATACCAACTCGTCGTTCAACTCCAACAATGGTAACCCATTGAAATAATAACCAAATAGTAACCAAATAGTAATTTTAGATCCCCTCGAGCGGGGTGACAGGGCCGTGAGGCCGGCACCCCGTTTATTTTTATTATTCACGCAGGGCTTACATCAGTAAGTAGCCTGATGAACTATGCTCTTGACTCTGCTTGCAGCAGCCCGGAGCTTATCCGCGCCATAATCAATAGTGAAGCGGCGTTTATCCTTGCACGATGCACCGGTGCCGGCAACACATTGCTACCGGCAATACCGTACGTCGTTCAACTCCAACAATGATAATCCACTGAAATAGTACCAAATAGTAATATAGATCCCCTCAAGCGGGGTGACAGGGCCGTGAGGCTGGCACCCCGTTTATTTTTATTATTCACGCAGGGCTTACTTCGGTAAGTAGCCTGATAAAAAATGCTCTTGACACTGCTTATAGCAGAAAGGAGCTTATCCGCGCCATAATCAATAATGATGCGGCGTTTCTCTTTGCACGACGCACCGGTGCCGGCAACAAATTGCTACCGACAATACAAGTACGTCGTTCAACTACAACAATGGTATTTCTCAGAAATATTATATAGATCCCCTCAAGCGGGGTGACGGGGCCGTGAGGCCGGCACCCCGCTTATTTTTTTTATTCACGCATGACTTACTTAAGTGTGTGGTAAGTCCATGTAAAACAAAAACTAATATCAATATAAATGATAATGATTAAAAAAACAGCGTTGACAGCTGCTACGGTCAGCTTGACAATGCTATGTGCCTGTAATGCTGACAACGAAGAGTTTGCAACCCCGCTTGCCCGGCGGACCATCATCGCTAACACGGATCTCACGGCCGGCCAGAGTCGCTCGGCTATTGACCCACGTACTTATGCCGACGGAGCTGTAGGTATCCTGTGGACTCCGGATGATGCGATAGGTGTGTTCAGCGCCTCTGAGAATAATATGGAATTTAAGAATGAGGCTGATGCTCCGGTAGGACGAACCAGTTTCACCGGAAGTATGTCGGGCGAACCGCTCTATGCCTACTATCCCTATTCGGCACTCAACGCCGGTGCTTCGGCCGATGCTCTGAAGGGCAATCTGCCGCTTGTGCAGACGTATGACGAAACGGATATGAAGATCTCCGGCGACTGGAAATATGGCGCTCCGCGCGCGGATGCCCCTGATGAGTTTGACTTCAAACATATGTTCTCGCTTTTCCGCTTCACTGTCAATGCCACCGGCACCGACATGCAGGGTGAGACACTGGACAAGGTAGTGCTGGAGCTTCCGGAAGAGCGTACGCTCGGCGGCGACTTCACTTTCAGTGCGGTGACAGGGGAGTATACCATGCCTCATACCGAGGGGTCAAATATATTGACTATGGAATGGAGTGCTGACGGTATCCTGGCGCAAGGCCGTAGCCTTACCGGCTACATTTCATGCGCCCCCGACATCAAGGCTGACGACGATGTGACGGTGAAAGTGTTCACTACCAAACGTGTGGCCACCTTTACCGCGAAGGCCGCCTATGATTTTGAGGGTTCTTCGATATACAGCTTCGACCTCAATCTGGCTGAACTTGCCAAGAAGTACGACGTGACTATCGAGGATCTTCCGGAGGAGGAGACAGCCAACTGCTATATGATAACCACTGCCGGCGAGCATGACTTCAAGGCAACGGTGATAGGCAACGGTGTCAAGGGTATTATCCCCGGCGCCGGATTCCACACTGAGGATCCATATATCAACCCCAAGGCGGCACGCCTGCTCTGGGAGGATGTGGATGGTTTCGTGACTGATGTCAAGCTAATTAACGGACGTGTGCACTACACTACGTCGGGCAACAAGGGCAATGCCGTGATAGCTGTGTATGACAATGCCACCGCCACCGGCGATATCCTCTGGTCATGGCATATATGGGGCGTAGGCGACACTATGCCCGGCGATGTTGAAGTGACCAACTATAACGGTGCGGTGTTCAATGTGATGGACCGCTCGCTCGGTGCATTGTCAATGACCTCGGTCAATGTCATGCTCTATCAGTGGGGCCGCAAGGACCCGTTCCCAAATGCCGATACATATTATGTGGACGGTAAGGCGGTTGATATCGAGCAGTCGTATCCGGTATTTGACGGTGGCGAGGTGACTCTGACCACATTTGTCCGTAATCCTGACAAGCTCGCTACTCTTCCCTACACTGAATCGACCCGTTATCTGTGGGGTGACAACAACATCACAGATGCCTATACATTCAAGTGGCCGAATTATCTTGGTGATGCCACGGCTGAACAGACCAGCGGCTGGACGGACCAGAAGACAATCTACGATCCGAGCCCCGTGGGGTATCGCGTTTCGCCCAAGTTTGCCTGGACCGGATTCCTGGACCACAAGATGGCTACAAATGCAAGCGTATCATCAAATTATCGCATTGATTATGTGAACTATGTGAAATATGATCAAGGCTATTATTTCAAGAGAAACGCTGCAGATACGGAGGGAATTTATTTCCCGCAGTCAGGCAGCCGAGGTGCTGCTTCCGGAACTCTATGGGTAGGCGGAAATGCTCCCTATAAGACTGTTGGCTACACTGCGTCATACTGGAGCAGTGCGCCGCAGAAAAACAATGGGTATGCACAGTCGCTGTCAATGACCCCGTATTATGATGGAAACGGTAGTGTTGTAGAGAACTCACGAAATGCAGTAAATGCACTGGATTTTGCATATATCCAGAATGCTTTTGCTGTACGCTGCGTGCGTGAATAAATTGTGAACCGGGGGATTGCCGCTTGCGGCAGTTACTACACGACAATTAAACATAATTAACCATAATCATTTAACTATCAATTATTTTAATTTCTTATGAAAAAGTTTATCTTTTCAGCCATCGCATTGGCTATGGCCGGAACAGTGCTTGCTCAGGAAACGGTGACCGAAGCCGTTGAGGTAGAGGAAACTAACATCCCGTCGCCCGGCAAAAGCAACTGGTTTATCTCGGCCGGTGCAGGCCCGCAGGTCTTCTTTGGCGATCATGACAGACAGCGCCGTTTTGGCGAGCGTATCTCACCGGCTCTTGACATTGCCGTAGGTAAGTGGTTAACCCCCGGTATCGGTCTCCGTCTGATGTACAGCGGCCTGTATGCCAAAGGTGCCACACAGAATGGTGTGTTTGAAAGCGGCGGCCATATCAAGGGTAAGCCTTGGGAAGGCTACTGGCTCAACGAGTCGAAGTTTGACTTCATGAACCTGCACCTCGACCTGATGTTTAACTTCACCAACATTTTCTGCGGCTATAACCCCTCGCGTATATACAGCTGCATACCTTACGGCGGCGTAGGTTTCGCACATATCTGGAACAAGCCTCACAATCAGTCGATAACCGCTAATATAGGTGTGCTCAACACATTCCATATCAGCAAGGCATTCGACATCAACGCCGATATCCGCGGCACTGCGTTTAACGATCACTTCGACGGTGCCACCGGCGACAGCAAGTTTGAGGGCCTGCTCTCAGTGACTGTAGGCTTCACCTACAAGTTCGCTCCCCGCGGATGGTACAACCGCAAGGAGGTAGTGAAGGTGTATGAGAAGGTGTATGACAATGACGCTGTCAATGAGCTCCGCGCCCAGGTGGACCAGCTTGTACAGCAGAATGACCGTCTGAAGAAAGAAAACAGCACCCGCAAGGTTGTGAAGGTTGTAGGCGGCGACTATCTCATCTACTTCCCCATCAATGTTTCGACCCTCTCAGAGGCTGACCGCGCACAGCTCGACCTCTGCGCCAAGGCTATCAAAGAGGCTCCGGCAGAGGCTAAATTCCTCATCGTGGGCTATGCCGACAAGGCTACCGGTTCTGCTGCAGGCAACGAAATCCTGTCGCGCAAACGCGCTGAATCGGTACGCGAATGCCTCGTGAACGAGTTCGGTGTGCCTCTGTCACGTCTTGACGTGTCATGGAAGGGTGGCGTAGGCAATATGTTCTATGATGATCCTGCACTCTCACGTGTGGTTATCATCACCCCCAAGGACAAATGATTTGAAAATAACAGCTGAAGAGCTTTACAGTACAGCCCGTCCTGTCTTAGATGCGGGACGGGCTGTTTCGTTTCGCGCGGCAGGCAACAGCATGTGCCCCTTTATCAGAGATGGTGAGCAGGTACAGCTCAGGGCATCCTCGGCCTACAGAAAGGGCGATGTGGTGCTGTGCATGACGGATGAGAGAAAGGTGGTGCTGCACTATATCGTGAGTATCGGGTCAGATGTGTGCGTGCTTATGGGCGCCTCTAACCTGAAGAAAATGGAGCGGTGCCGCTATGACGCTATAATCGGCAGGGTGGAAAGCCCCGCCATAGGGCGGATGCAGGTGAGAATATGGCATTCCATCCGGCTGTTGCGGCGCTACCTGCTCTGGATATATCGGAAATATTATGATAGCAAGACTGCTTAGGGAAAGCAAAGGTATACGTACGGGCATTGCCTGCAATGTGATATGCGGATGCCTGACGGTGGGGCTGTCGCTCCTTGTGGTATGGTCCACACGGGAGATTGTCAGTGCTGCCTGCAGCGCCGACCGCGGACGTCTGACGGCTATGGGTATAGCATTCAGCCTTTTTCTGTTGGGGCGTATCCTCTCATCGAAATGCGGCCAGCGGATTGAGGCATGGTGCATCACACGCCTGTCAAACAGGGTGCGCACGCGGTTGTTCGATAAGGTTATGTCAAGCGGATTCAATTCGGGCAAGGAGCTTCATTCGGCGGATGTAGTGAGCCGTATGTCGGCCGATGTCGCCAGCCTGTCAATGACATTAGGTTCCACTATCCCGGCTCTGATAGTGTCGGGGATCAGCTTTGCAGGAGCATTCTTGTATCTTGCCTTTCTGGCGCCTATGGTAGCCGTGATTGTAGCGGTGCTTATGCCCGTGGCAATTATTATCGGTAAATTGCCGGCCTCGCGCACTTACCGTCTTACTTCTGAGATCCGTGAGGCGGAAACCGATGTCTACCGTCAGCTACAGGATGATGTCAATCACAGGGTAGTCATATCGACAATAGGGTATACTGATAAAGCTGCTGAGGAGTTCCGCCGTAGCCAGTCACGTTTTTTTACGCTCACCATGCGTCGTAACGACCTGAGCCTTTTGGCCGGTGGGGCTGTGACGTTCGGGTTTATGGCCGGATATGCGGTAATGTTTCTCTATTGTGCCTACGGCTTACTGGATGGCACCGTGAGCTTCGCTACTATGACGGCTCTGCTGCAGCTTACGGCTATGGTGCAGCGTCCGGTGGTAGACATGTCGCATAAAGTGACGCCTCTTATAAGAGTGAAAGTGTCGGTGGAGCGTATCGAAAAGCTTGAGAATCAGTATCACGCCAAGCCGGAATCGGTTGTCAGATACGGCAGTGAGATAGCATTCAGAAACGTATGGTTCAGGTATGACGGGGCGTCGGCATATGTGCTGAGAGGCTTTGATTGTGTGATGCCTACGGGAGAGGTGACGGCAATATATGGCGGCACCGGAATAGGCAAGACTACCATATTGAGGCTTATCCTTGGTCTGTGCCGCCCTGAGAGAGGGGAGATCTATTCACCGTTTGCAGGAAGTAAGGCGCGGAATATGGTCTATATACCTCAGGGCAATACGCTGTTTTCCGGAACGGTGGATTTTAACCTCAGGATGGGCAATCCCGAAGCTTCGCCGGATATGATTGAGAAAGCATTGACGCTTGCGGCTGCGGAATTCGTATTGGAATTGCCGGAGGGCATTATGACAAAATGCGGTGAGAATGGGTATGGCTTCAGCGAGGGGCAAGCGCAACGCATCGCTATAGCCCGTGGGATTATCAGACTTCTCCGTCTGAAACAGGAGAGTGATGATCCGCTCCTGATACTGATGGATGAACCTACCAGTTCGCTTGATTCCGAAACGGCGAGGGTAATGCTTGACCGTATGCTCTCATATTTCAAAAAGGAGACTTTTGTTATTGTGACCCATAAGGAAAGCATACGCGGATATGCCGGCAACGTGATATCGCTCTGAAGAATCAGTCAGTAGTATTTAGTGATAAATGAGTGTGTGGAGAGGCTGTTTGACTATGTGAAGTGACCCCAAAAAGTTAG
>JAAGKN010000230.1_pt1 | contig 59120 bp, 48 predicted proteins | sample 6206371 | NCBI WGS metagenome assembly JAAGKN01 (sample SAMN11533720, study PRJNA540317) | gut metagenome | isolation source: fecal pellets from male and female animal of same cohort | host: Peromyscus leucopus | place: USA:CA | collected 2017 | reverse complement strand
AAAGTGCTCAAGAGTGTTTCCATTGAATAGAGTAGGGTTAACTATGGGTCAAAGTTACAAATTATGCGTTAAAATACCAAATTTGTTAAACTATTTGGATTTTCAGGTGTCATTATTATAAACGTTTAACATTGATTCTAGTTATGAAAAAATTACTACTCGCCGTTATCGGCATTGTTTTCGGACTCAGCGTTGCAGAAGCCCGTGACCAGATTGTGCGTGACACAGAGACACTTCCTTCAGCTGCCAGGGAGTTCTTGTCAAAGAACTTCAAGTCTCCTGTCAGTTTCATCAAACTCGACAAGACCTTGGGTTATGTGAAGGATTATGAAGTTGTGTTAACGGATGGAACTGAGATCGATTTTGATAATTCCGGCAATTGGGAAAGCGTTGAATCGCCGTCAGACAAGCCGGTGCCGTCAGCCATCATGCCGAAGACTTTAACGGATTATGTAAAACGTGTGTTTAAAGGTCAGCGTATCATTTCTGTTGAAAAGAAGCGCAATAAATATGAAGTGGAGCTGTCGGGTGGTCTGGATCTGGAGTTTGACCGTGCCGGCAATTTCAAGAAACTCGACGATTAACCTGTTACATAATATTAGAGCGGCGCGCCTCTGCTGTTAAGAGGTCGCGCCGCTCTGCCTTGCGTGTTGAGAGTTACTTTATCAGTGTTTTCTTGCCGTTCAGTATATATATGCCGCGATGGGCGGAGTTGACTCTGCGGCCATTGAGGTCGAACATAATCGATTTCTCATTGGTTGCAGATATTTCGGCAATGCCCGCTTTAACGTTATAGGTCAGGGTAAAGCAGCTTGATGACTCAATGCCGTCATTACCTTTGATAACTTTGAAGTCCTGGTCGATGGCCTGGAATTTAACGGTTACGGTCGATTCGGAGCCGAGCGATTCAAGATTTATTACCCAAGCGGTGTCATAGCCGTCTACGGCCTCACCCGAAGCCGGAGTGGCCGTGAATGCGGCCGAACCGCTGAAACGTTCTATGGCAGCGAGGCCATTGAAGGTGACTTTAATCTGGGCGGGTTCGTCGAGCTGGCTACCGGTTTCGGGAGTGATTGACTCAAGTTCCACGGGGCTATATTCAAAATCAGCCGATGTGCCTTCAATCGAAATAGTTTCCACGCTATTCTGTGCAGCGAACCTTAGGCAATAGTCGCCGGATGCATAAAGGATTACGTCCGATTCCATGGCGTGGAGATATTGCCCCTCGGAGCGCAATGTCATATTAACCGGGCCATAAACAGCGGTTTCACCATCGAGAATGGCAAATTCCACGGGCTCTTTGCCTGTGAGATTGGTGTCGATTGTGATGGTGCGCCCTTTGAGCAGCGAGGCGAGTTTGCTGTTGGCCGACGGATTGCTGAAAGTCAAGGCGAAGCCGTTATACTTCACCGTGAATTCGTTGCTGTGGTCTTGACCGTCGGTGCTCACAAGGCCTTCAAGGCTCACGTAAACGTTGGCTTTGGTGTTCCATCCTTCGGGAATTGATGCCGTGACTTTGCCTTCAGAGATTGTAAGGTCCTTTTTGTCGACAGTCACTTTCTCGGTGCCGGAGCTGAAGGTCACGCCAGAGAATTCGATTTCAGAGGCATTGTCGAAGGTGATGGTCACTTCGGTTTCATTGGCGAGTGAGGCTCCGTGTTCAGGCATGAAAAGAGGCGAGAATTCGACTGTGGGAACATATGCGTAATCGGTTTGGAAATGGAAAGAACCAATCGAGCCTTGGCCGGCAAGCACGATTTGATTTCGTGCGTCTTTGATTGAGAAGAGGCGGATATCGATTGTGGGGCTTACAACTCCGGTCGGACTCATTGATTCGGGCGTGCGGAGTTTGCCGGCAAAGTCAACCGTAATAGTGTTGCCTTCAACCGTGGCGGCCATAGGCTCATAATATTCATAGCCGAGTTCAATGGGTGAATAGCATAGCTGAATGTCGGGGTTATCGCCCATAGGACCATCAAATGTGAATGTAGCCTTGGTATCATTGCTGCCGGGCTCCATATAACTGTAGATTGTGGCTGGCAGGTGATAGTCAACCATTCTGTAGGGCTTGTTGCCGGCAATGAATTCAACCTTGATATCATCGCATTGATTTCCTGAAGCATCTTTGATGTCAGAGAGGGTCAAGGTCATTGTTTCTCCGCCTTTGATAAGTTCGGCATCAAACCATTGCATCATAACGTCGCGAATCAACATTGAAAATGATGACCCGCTCTCGCGCAGCGTCACTTCAGACGAATTGGTGCCTATTTCAAGGGTGGCCTTACCTATGGTGATATTCTGGTTAAACGTTACCTCGGCAAATTCCATACGGGCAGGATCGTAAACTTCGCCGATTGCCGGAGAGGTTTCGGTGATTTTTACGCCGGGATTCAATGCAAAGCTTATAACGCCGTTATCCATCACGAATGATGAATAAATGTAATATGTGGTGCCGGCGGTGGCGCTGAACTGATAGGCCTGCTTGCCGTTGATATAGCCGGCATATGACCAATCGGACACTTCGTCAAGTTCATTGTCGGCTCCGAGGGTATAGGCCGCGATTGTTCCGTATTCGATAACCGTTCCATCGGTGTCGGGCGTGAGCTTGCCCATGAATGGTTTGAATTTCTCAACGGTATATTCCGTGTCGAAGTTCAACGGGGTGAAATCTTCGGGGTTGACTGCCGCGCCGGCGCTAAGTGCACCGGCGGCAGCAGCAACGAGAATAAGTGTTTTGCTAAACATAGCGTAGTTTAAAAGTGATTAGAAAATGATTTTTGAGGTTTTGTTGCCCTGGCGTTTGATTACCAGTTGACCCTTGGCGGGATTGGCTATTCTCATACCTTGCAGATTATAATATTCTGCCGGAGTAACAGTGTCGTCACCGTTAACCTCGTCTATCGCGGCATTGATGACTGACACGGGAACAATGTTGGCGTTAATCACAGCGTCATTGTCGGAATTTATCATCATGACAACGAAACTCATCTTGGTGATGTCTGCAATGTTGTCGGGCTTGCTCACTGTGAACGAGAAGGGGTTGTTGACTCCGGCCTGCTGCACTGAGGGAACCATGCCTGGCGTGCCATTGAAAGTGGTGCCGAAAGATTGACGGGCAACGTGGTCAATGATGATGTCAACCTTGTTTTTACCATATAAGCCACCGGCGCCCCATTCGCCCAGTATCGGGTCGGTTATCGCGTAGAGGTTATTGCCCTGGCGGGTTGCCAGGCCGTTTTCAAGCAATACACTGAAGAGCGACACGTTAGTGGAGCTGTTGAGGGCAAAACGTGTGTTGCCGTCAATGGTGATGTCGCCGGTCTTATCGTCATACACGGCTGTAAAATTCACTTCGGCATCGGGAGCATTCTGCAAAATGTCGGTAACGGCATCGAACCAGAGATAGGCATCATTGTCGCGTCCGGTGAATGAGTATTTGCTGTTGTTGTCAGACACCATCGGGTAGCACGAAACCATACGGTTTACCGTGCCTGAAGGAGCACCCAGGTTCTCAAGGCCGAGGAATGAGGTATAAGACTCAAGACCTGCTCCGAGCTGGTCGCTCTGGTAGGTGCGCAGAAGTACCGGAATAACGGTTCCGGGATATAGCTTTTCAAGATTGTCGAGAGCAAGGAATCCCAGCGGACAGTTTGTGCAGCCTGCGCCGCTATATTCTTCGATAACGACGTGGTGAACCGGGGCAAATTCAAGGTTTTTTACTGAGAAGTTGAGCGTTGAGGTCTCAGTGCCGTTGATAACGATTTCTATCGAATAGCGGTTCAGCGTGCCGGGGTTGAGGGCCAGCGGTTCGGCAAAGGCGAATTTGAGGGTTTTGCCCTTGTCGAGGTCAAGATTCGCTGCCTTGAATGTGCTGACAGCAGAGCCTGCGGCATTTTTCAGCGTCATTTCGGCGGATGCGATTTTCAATACATCGGATGTTACGGTAATCACACCTTCGATTGTAACGTTGTCGGCCTTGACAAGAGTTGCCGGAGAGGTGATTGATGTGAGATACTGCAGGTCGTGTATAACTTCCACGCGGTCTATGATCACGGCGCTTTGGTCTTCATTATCATTAACGAAGGCAATGTAGATGTTTTTGCCGGCATACTTGCTGAGGTCAACAACATAGTTTGTCCAGTCGCCATCAAAGCCTTCTTCGCTGTTGCCCGGCGACAGTTGCTTGTTGAACACGATGTCGCCGTTGGTTCGCATATCCTCAACAATTTCTTTTGTCAAAGTCGAGTAACCTTTGTCGGATGCAAACACATAAACTTTGAGCATATCGGTCTTGCTCTTGAGGTAACTCTGGGCCTCAAAGCTGAGATAGCAGCGGGCGTCGGGAATGAAAAGCTGCGGAGTCACTGCCCAGTCATCGGCCTTGCCCGGTTTGTCAAACATAGAGTGGGCGGCCAATGCCATATTGGTTGATTCTTTGCTTTCGCTGACCAGTGCCCAAGGAATGTCGGCGGTGAATCCCCATCCGGCCGGAACGGTGGCGGGAGTAAGGCGGTCTCCGTCATAGAACATAAAACCGTTGTAATTCTGACATTCGTCCGAGAATATATATTTGTCGTCGGCCGATACCTCGCGCACATAATTGCCTGAGTAGTTCAGTTCAATCTGTTCATTTGCGCCGCTGCCGCTGAGGTCGGTCACGCTGCCGGCCGGAATTACCACTTTGTAATCGGTGCCGTCATAGAGATATTGCGTGTAGGCCGGATAAACCAGCAGGGTAGTGGCGTTATAAAGGCTCAGAGCAAGGTCGGTAAAGGGTTCGGACTCATTAACTCGCCATAGCTCAGCCTTCGCGCCATCGGCGATTTTGATAGAGGCATCGAAAGTGAGGCTGATAAAGTTGGTCGAGGCATCAAGGCGCGAGAATACGGAGCCGTTGGCGGGAAGCACATTTGTTTGGGCAACCGCGCCCTGGCGGCGGCCGGTGTAAGTCAGACGGATTTCATCGGAAGCAACAAGTGCATCTCCGGTCATGGTAACGAAGCCTGCCGGAATAACAACCGAGTAGATTTTACCCGTTTCAAAATCGTAATTGCGGAAATTGATAGTCAATACACGGTCCTTTGTCGATGCGGAAGCTGCGGAGGCAAGTGTCTTTCCATCAGCATCGAGCAGCTTGATGCGTGATGCCGCACCGCTGATTTCGATGTTGCGGTTAAAGGTCAGTGTAACGGTGTTGAGTGCGGAGAAAACCGAGCCTTGCGCGGGTGCGGCACTGAAGTCGCTGAGCAGGTTAACACGTTTGCAGATGTCGCTCCAGGGCTCGTCAACCTGCAGGATATAGCCGGTTGAGGGGCCGGTAATGACCGCCAGTGTGCGGCCGTCGGCGCTGCATGATGCGGCCTTGCCGGTATTGCCATAGCCGGTTGACTGATAGAAGTCAATGCCGTAGGCCTGTTTGAAAATTTCGTCGAGCATATAATAATAGTTGCCTTGCCGTATTGCCATAGACGAATAGGGGTTAACGGCAGGAACGGAGGCGAACACCGTGCCGTCGTCAGCGATTGAAAAGCCTGCGGCATCGCTGTCATAAGCTCCGTCAAAGACCGTGATACTCTTTGAGGCGACGTTATATCTATATGCTGTGAAATACTCGTTGTAGTAGTCCTGGCCCTCGATTTCGTGCACCACATAGCTGCCGCCCGACACATTCTTGCCGTTAGGACTGATGATGGCATCATCAATAAAGTAGCAGTGCTTATACTCAGGAGTCCATACCCGGGTGTCGTTGGGAGTGAAGCCGATGAAATCGTAGGTTGAGGTCTGGGTGTCGTAAACATAGGCACACATAGCCACCGGCGAAAGGATTTGCTCTGACAGGCGCCCCACAATATAGCGTCCATCGGCTGAAATGTCGGCAAAGCGATGGAACTCGCTCACATCGTGATTCATGTCGAGCGTGGGCAGGTTGTTGAAGTTCAGCAGGGTGCCTTTGGTGAGATCGTAGGCAATGGGAACGGCATTCCACTCGCTGCCGATATAAGCCAGGCCGACCGCACGCGAGCCGTCGGGGGTTACGCGCAGCAGAGTGCCGCCCATAGTGCCGTCAGGAAGGGGTAGGGCGGTCCACTGTTTGGTGTCGGTTTTATAAAACGCCGGTTTGTCATCGCACGAACCTACAATCAAAAGTCCGTCATCAGTTATATCTTCAATGCCGGCAAAGCCGCTTGCGGGTACCGAAACTTTATACGATGTCATATCTGACAGGTTCACCACGGCGCCACCGGCAGAGAATGTCTCACCTGACTCAGACTCGCCGTTGTCGGGGCTAAGTCCCCATTGGCCGTTATCGCTGATTCTGGTTACGAGTGTGCCTTCCGGCAGTGGCTTCACTTTTGGAGCCGATGCCGAAACGGTTGCCGCAGTGCATAGAATCTGCAAGGCAACACAAATTTTTCCGAAATTTATCATACCTATTTTTATATAGAAATGTGTAAAATGAAGTTAAAGACTTAATACGTAATATGCACTATACAGTGCAAATATACGAAATTATTACCAAACTTGCAATTTTAAAACCGATTTTGAGATTTTCAAATCTTGAAATTCGTCAGTGCAAATCATCGTATTTTTTAGAAATACCGGCTCCGGGCCAACTAATTCACCCGAGATGTTGTTCTATAATAAGATTTTGCGTAACTTTGCAAAAAACATAACCTAAAAGAATATATGCTAAAAATTGGACAATATAACCGGTTGAAAGTCAGCAGGCTGACGGATTTCGGAGCTTATCTTGATGCCGGCAACGGCGTGGAAATCCTTATTCCTGCCCGATATCTGACTGTGCCGCCGGCTGAAGGCGATGAGCTGGATGTGTTTGTTTACACTGATTCGGAAGACCGGCTGATAGCCTCGACCGAAAAACCGTTGATACAGGTGGGGCAGTTTGCTTTTCTCAGGGTAGTCGATGTGCATCCGCGCGTCGGCGCTTTTCTTGATTGGGGCGTGACTGCCAAGGACTTGTTATGTCCGTTTAACGAGCAGCGCACCCGTATGATTCCCGGGGGCGAGTATTGCGTTTATGCCTATCTTGACGACACTACAAAGCGTGTGGTCGCATCTTCCAAAATCGAGAAATTTCTGGGAAATGTATATCCTGAATACCGTCAGCATCAGATTGTACAGGCTCTCGTGTACAAGCGCACGGATATCGGATACCTGGCTATCGTAAATAATCTGCACGCCGGAATGATCTATGTTGACGAACTGATTCAGCATCCCGAAATCGGACAGACGGTGACTGCCTATGTGAAGAAGGTGCGCGACGATGGGAAAATAGACCTGACACTGAAAGATACCAATGCCAAGCGCGCATCTTCGGTTGCCGATGCAATCCTCGAAGCTATGGAAAATAACGGTGGTGTGACGGGAATTACCGACAAGTCGTCACCCGAAATCATTGCTGAGGCTTTTGGCTGCAGCAAGAAGGATTTCAAAAAGGCCGTAGGCTTCCTGTATAAGCAGCGACGTATTGAAATATTGCCCGATGAATTGAGGTTGGTAAGAAAATGACGGTTTGCTCATAATATATATTATGTAAACTTGCGTTTATCTTTCCATTTATTTGGTCAGTTTATTCTATAAATTATGGCCAGTTCAACAAAAATTCTTAATTTTGCAGAAAATATAACCTAAATCAAGCAATGGATAATAAAATGATAACCCGGGCGGCCAACAATGCACGAGTCTTGATTGCCGCAATGGTTGAGAAAGCAAATTCCGGTCACCCCGGCGGAGCTATGGGTGGTGCCGATTTCACAACGGCTCTTTACGGCAGACAACTTGTGTATGATCCACGTAACCCCCGTTGGATTGCGCGCGACCGCTTTTTCCTTGATCCCGGACATATGTCGCCGATGCTTTACAGCATTTTAGCCCTGACAGGAAAATATACTGTTGAAGAACTCAAGGAATTCCGTCAGTGGGGTTCGGTAACCCCCGGTCATCCTGAACTTGATGTTGACAGAGGAGTTGAAAATTCCTCAGGCCCTCTCGGACAAGGACATGTCATGGCCGTTGGCTGTGCCATCGCTGAGCGGATGCTTGTGGCTCAATTTGGCGATATTGTTGCACATAAGACTTACGCATACATTTCCGATGGTGGCATTCAGGAAGAGATATCGCAAGGTGCCGGTCGAATTGCCGGTTATCTTGGCCTTCATAATCTCATTATGTTCTATGATGCCAATGATGTTCAGCTCTCTACAAAAGTTGATGAGGTAACCGGCGAAGACACCGCCGCAAAGTATCGCGCCTGGAACTGGAATGTGCTGACCATCAACGGTTCAGACCCCGAAGCCCTGATGGGGGCGCTCGAAACCGCTCACGCCGAGACCAAGCGCCCTACCCTAATCATTGGCAAGACCATTATGGCCAAGGATGTTGTTGCAACCGATGGCAACAGCCTTGAAGGTGCAGTGAGCACCCACGGTCAGCCACTGAGCAAGGCAGGCGCAGATATACCCGCAACAATCAAGGGACTCGGTGGCAACCCCGACAACCCATTTGAAATTTGGGCTGACGTTGCCGCGGCTTTTGAAGAGCGCCGGTTGCAACTCATTAAAATTACAGATGAGCGCCACGCAGCCGAAAAAGCCTGGGCTCAGGCCAATCCAGACCTCGCCCGTAAGTTGCAAGATTACATTGACGGCAAACTTCCTGCAATTGATTGGGAAGGCATTGTTGTGAAACCCAATTCCGCAAGCCGTAACGCATCGGCCGCAGTGTTGACCGAGCTGGCCAAGAAACTCGGCAACATGATGGTTTCGTCGGCCGACCTTGCCAACAGCGACAAGACTGATGGTTTTATCAAGGGTGGCGCAAGAGCTATCACTCCCTCTGATTTTGGCGGCCGCTTCCTTCACAGCGGTGTTGCCGAGCTCACAATGGCAGCGATATGTAATGGAGTGGCTCTTCACGGAGGAATGATTGCCGCCTGCGGCACATTCTTTGTGTTCTCGGATTACATCAAACCGGCTATGCGAATGTCTGCGCTTATGGGGCTCCCCGTAAAATATGTGTTCAGCCACGATGCGTTTCGAGTTGGTGAAGATGGCCCCACCCATCAGCCTGTTGAGCACGAGGCTCAGGTTCGCCTCCTCGAGCAGATGGATAATCTCGAAGGCAAGATGTCAACGCTTGTGTTGCGTCCGGCCGACTCAGCCGAGACAATCGCATGCTGGGAAATGGCCATGGAGAATGAAGACACTCCCACTGTTATGATTCTTTCACGCCAGGATCTTAATGACATTCCTGCAATTGGAACCGATCGCCGTCAGGAGTCAAAAATGGCAAAACGCGGAGGTTATCTGGTGAAAAAATGCACCGGGGTTCCCGACATCACCCTCGTTGCAAATGGCTCTGAGGTTTCGCTGCTGGTTGAAGTGGCAAACGGGCTCGAAGCCAAAGGCCTCAAAGTCAACGTTGCCTCAATGCCGTCGATTGGTCTTTTCCTGCGACAGCCTGAAGATTACCGCAATGAAATTCTCCCTGTAGGCGGTTGCCGTTTCGGACTGACCGCCGGTTTGCCGTCGGTGCTCTATCCGCTTATGATGAATGCCGGCAAGTGGGAGGTTTACGGTTTGGAGCGCTTTGGCGCTTCGGCACCCTACAAGGTGCTCGACCGTGAATTCGGCTTTACTGTTGATAACATTATTTCTCGCGTGGAAGCTTTGATGAAATAATAAGCATAACCTAAAAAATTACCGCCGGCTTCGTTATGAGGCCGGCGGTTTTATTTTCGTCTTTGGGTGTTAATCAACTGTCCAGGTCTCACCTGCCAGTATCATCTGGCGTAACGAGTCGAACTTATGCACGGCCTTGACCTGCTCTTCAAGAGCCTCATTATAGGCTATGGCTTCAACATCGCGAATCACACCCAGGGCTAACGGCAGCGTATGACCGTCCATCAGCGCGAGCTGGCGGTGCAGGATGTCTGACTCGCAGTGTGCATCGTGAACAAGCACATCATCTATCGTATAGCCATCCTCGCCAAGTTTCACAGCCTTGAGATTGAATCCGTCTTGAACCAGTCCGTATTGCTTTTCCTTGCCAAACAGCATTTTTTGGCCATCAACGAGCGTTATGGTATGGTCGGCTCGGACATCGCGGTCGGCATATTCCGCATGTATGCCATTGTTGAATATCATGCAATTCTGCATCACCTCGGTTACGGCGGCTCCGCGATGACGTGCGGCTGCCACCATACATTGACGGGTGGTGTCGAGCTCAACGTCGATTGACCGGGCAAAGAATGTGGCACGGGCGCCGAAGGCAAGTTCCGCGGGCACAAACGGGTCCTCGGTCGTGCCGTAGGGCGATGACTTACTTACAAAGCCGCGCGGACTTGTGGGGGAATACTGTCCCTTGGTCAAGCCATATATCTTGTTGTTGAGAAGCAAAATATTGATATCGATGTTGCGGCGAAGCGCGTGGATAAAGTGGTTGCCACCGATTGCAAGTCCGTCGCCATCGCCGCTCACCTGCCATACGGTCATTTGCGGGTTTGCTATCTTGAAGCCGGTGGCTATGGCAGCGGCACGGCCATGGATTGTGTGAAAGCCGTATGTGTTGCAGTAATATGGCAGGCGCGACGAGCAACCTATGCCTGAAATAACCGCAGTCATATGAGGCGGAACGCCAAGTTCAGCCATTGCCTTGTGAAGGCAATTGAGCACTGCGTGGTCGCCACATCCGGCACACCAGCGTACGCTCTGGTCACTTTTGTATTGCTGGGGAGTATAAATCTGATTGCTTTCCATTGCGTTCTCGGATTAGTTGTTGATTATTTCTTTTACGGCGCTTACCACCTCGCTCACCAGGAAGGGCTGACCTTGAATCTTGTTGATGCGGCTGATTGCCACTCCCGGGAATTTCGACTGAAGGTAGTCGGCACACATTCCGGTGTTGAGCTCGGCAACGATCACCCGTTTGTAGCCACGTATGATCTCTTCGAAATTAGCGGGCAGCGGGTTGATGTAGCGCAGCTGGGTGAAGGCAACATTGATGCCTTCGGCATTCAGTTCCTGAGCTGCTGTGCGCAGGTGGCCGTAAGTGCCGCCCCACCCTATGAGCAATGTGTCAGCTTCGGGGAAATAAACTTTTTGCGGAGGAATGTTGTTGGCAATGCGCTCGATTTTGCGGCGACGCGCCTCAACCATTTTTTCATGGTTGGCTGCATCGGTTGAAATTGCGCCGGTAACAGAATCTTTTTCAAGGCCGCCGAGGCGGTGAGTGGCGCCTTGCGTGCCGGGAATAGCCCAGTAGCGAACTCCGTCCTCGTTGCGTTCATAAGGGTGCCAGGTGCCGTTGCAGCGGTCGGCGGGCAGCAAGGGCGGATGGATTTCAGGATAGTCGTTGGCTTCAGGCACACGCCATGCGCTCGAACCGTTGGCGATGAACGCGTCAGTCAGCAGGATGACCGGAGTCATATGCTCCATCGCGATACGTGCGGCCTCGAAGGCCATATGGAAACAGTCGGTGGGGCTTGCGGCTGCGAGCACGCAGATCGGAGCCTCGCCGTTGCGGCCATACAGGGCCTGCATGAGGTCGGTCTGCTCGGTCTTGGTGGGCAAGCCGGTCGACGGACCGCCGCGCTGCACGTCAATCACCACGAGGGGCAACTCGGCCATAACGGCCAGGCCTATGCCCTCACTTTTCAGGGCAAGACCGGGGCCGGAAGTCGACGTCACGGCAAGCGAGCCGGCAAACGATGCGCCAATTGCCGAGCATATACCGGCAATTTCATCCTCCATCTGCACGGCTTTTACACCCATGTCCTTGCGTTTGGCCAGTTCATGAAGAATGTCGGTTGCCGGAGTGATGGGGTATGAACCGAGAAAGAGCGGACGGCCGGAGCGTTCAGAGGCCATTATAAGACCCCACGCGGTGGCTTTATTGCCCTGGATGTCGGTGTAGATGCCGGGGGTGGCATTGTTTGATTCAATTCTATATGTGTTGGCCGAGGCGTGGGTATTGGCGCCATAATTATAACCTGCGTCAAGAACTTTGGCATTGGCTTCAAACACTGCCGGCTTCTTGGCGAATTTGGCCCGAAGCATCTGGCGGGCGGCTTCAACGGGGCGGTCAAACAACCAGCACATCAGACCAAGGGCAAACACATTTCTGCATTTCATCACTGATTTCAGGTCGAGTGACGACCCTTCGAGCGCGGCTTTTGTCTGCGAGGTGATGCCTACGGTCATGACCTCGCAGGTTATGCCCAGCTCGGCCACAGGGTCGGCAGTGGTATATTCCGCCTTTTTGAGGTCGGATTCCTTACACGAATCGCCATCGAGAATAATCAGGCCGGATCGCTTAACGTATTTGTAATTGCGTTTGAGCGCGGCTGCATTCATAGCCACGAGTACATCGCACTCATCGCCCGGAGTAAACACGTCTTTTCCGAGCGATACCTGAAAACCGCTTACTCCGCTGAGCGAGCCTTGTGGAGCTCGAATCTCGGCAGGATAATCGGGAAAGGTAGATACCTGGTTGCCCACTGCGGCACTGACGTTGGTAAAGATATTGCCGGCGAGCTGCATGCCGTCGCCGGAGTCGCCTGAGAACCTGACGACCACTTTTTGCATGGGAATTTTTTTAGACATATAAGGTCAACTTAAGTTGAAACATTTTGCAATGGTGATTTCTGTCTGCAAATTTAAGCAAAAATTTGTATCTTTGAGGGCAACTTTTATTATAATTTTTCTGTTTTTTAAATAAAGCAACCAAAATTCAACTATTATGGACTATAAAGCAAATTTATGGAGCGCGATAATCGCGCTGGCTGTGGGCATAGTCATGGTGTTTTTTTCCAACATCGCCCTTCACACAGTCGTATTTATGCTTGGCATTGTTTTTATTGCCATAGCTGTGTTAAACTTTTCATTTGAATTTTCGCGACGGCGTGCCGGCAAGGGTGTCACATCCTCAACAACCGCGATGCTGTCGTCGGTAGGTGCCGGCGTGCTCGGCGTGCTGATGGTTCTGACTCCCGCAAGTATGGTGAACCTGATGGTATATCTCTTTGCCGCTACCATCATTTTGCTGGGTGCATATAAGATTCTGTTGCTGGCTTACGCCTATAAGCCCATCACTTTTCCCGTATGGTTTTTCATCATGCCTGCCATATTGGTAATCGGCGGCGTTGTAATCTGCATTGTCGGAGCATCTAAGGTCAGCGAGTTTATGATTCTCATCATGGGCGTGGCGTTGATTGTGTATGCAGTGGCGACTTTTGCCGACATAGCGGGCCTGGTGGCATTCCGCCGCGATCTTGCAAAAGCTCAGAAAGCCGAGGCCGGAGATGCCGCAAGCACAATCGAGAGCAAGCAGCCGGTTGACGTTGAGGCCAAAGAAGTCACCCAATGGCCTGCCGATAAATAATTCAGCACAAGTGGCTGAATATTTCAGGAATTTTCATAAATTTGCAGAGATGTTATTAAAGCGTCTCTGCATATTTTTTATAACCCTTTCCGGCTTTCTGGCCTCGGCCCGGCAACCTGTCAGGCCGGTAACTTCGGCGTGGATGGCTGAGGCCGGCTCGTCACATCAGGCCGATACCTATCTCAGTCCGTTGCGCTATGGTGGCTGGCATGTAGGTTTATGTTATGACAGAATGCAGGCAATGAAGCGCACTTCACTGATTCAGGGCTGGACACTTAGGTTTGCGTTTGACCGAGGGAAAAATCAAGCGCGTAATGCCGCGATGCTCGGGGCTACGGTCAACGCTGCCTGGCGCATTCTCTACCGTCAGCGATTGCCTCACCGCTTCAGTTTTGGCGTAGGCGGTTATGCGGGTGCCGAGTTCGGCGCAATGTATCTGAGCCGTAATGGCAATAATCCCGCCCAGGCCATTGGCTCAGTCGATTTGGGCCCGGAGGCTTTCATTCAGTGGAACAGCCACATAAAGCGTATGCCACTGGCTGTGCGTTGGCAGGTGTCCTCGCCCGTTGCCGGGGCTTTCTTTTGTCCCGATTATGGTCAGCTTTACTATGAGATTCAGTTAGGAAACCGCAGTAATCTCGTGCATTTCGGCTGGCCGGGCAGCCGCCGGCAGATACGCTCGTTGCTGAGCGTGGATTTTAATTTCGGGCGCTCTACCCTGCGCCTCGGCTATAGATTCGATGCCACTTCGGCAAAGGCAAACAATATAGTTTCACGCCGCATTTCTCACGCTGCCGTGGTAGGTGTGGTGTGTGATCTCGTAACTTTAAATCCCCGGGCTTATGACTCTGAAACCGTTGCGGCATATTATTGAGCTGATTGTGCTGTGCGGCCTCTGTTCCTGTCATCCGATAGAGAATTATACCGACGACCGCAAGGGTGATTTCGATGCTCTGTGGACTGCTGTTGACGAGCACTATTGCTTCTTTGCCGAAAAGAGTATTGACTGGAACGCTGTTTATCAGAAATACTCACCGGCGGTAAACGAGAATCTGACTTCGAGCCAATTTTTCGCCTTATGCGCCGATATGGTCAACGAGTTGCGCGACGGTCACGTTAATCTGTCGTCGGGATTTGAAACGTCTTATTACCGCAACTGGTGGAGCGATTATCCTCAGAATTTCAATCTCAGGCTTATTCAGGAGTGTTATTTCGGCTTTGACTATAAGCAGGTGGGAAATGTGATATATGGCATCCTGCCTCAGAATGTGGGTTATGTTAATATCCCGTCATTCAGTTCCGGTCTTGGCAATTCCAACATTGACCGTGTGCTTATCGACCTATGTTCCTGCAATGGCCTGATTATTGATTTGCGCGACAATGGTGGCGGCTCGATGAGTTTTGCCGAAAATTGGGTGCGACATTTCATCACGCGGGAAACCACCGTCGGTTATATGGTTCATAAAACCGGCCCCGGACATAACGACTTTGACGCTCCGTATCCCATTAAATTCCAACCCTTGGGCGAGAATAATTACCGCTGGACCAAACCGGTGGTTATCTTGACTAACCGTGCCACATATTCAGCCGGAAATTATATGGTTATGTGTATGAGGGCTCTCGACGGGGTAACTCACGCGGGAGCCACTACAGGCGGCGGCTCAGGAATGCCGCTCACACTTGAGATTCCATGTGGGTGGAGCGTGAGAATGAGTGCTGTGAGGGTTCTTGATGCTGAAGGTAATCTCACCGAGCAGGGCATTCCGCCCCACCCCGGATGCGAGGTCGCGCTCGATGAAGCCGCAGCTTTGCAAGGCCATGATTCAATGCTTGATTTCGCAATAAGTTTGATAAAATGAAGTTTATACCATATATATTGTTGTCGCTTCTCTTGGCGTCATGTGCCGGAAACAAACACACCGGCAATCTCGATGAGTTCACTGATATTGTCTACGCTCCGCAATATGCCCAAGGCTTTGAATTACGTTCACTGCCCGGCGATTCCTCTTGCCTGCTTCTGGAGGTATATCGCCCGGACACAATGGCGATAGTCATTCCCGCCGGAGGCTTCGAGTCGGTTATGTGTATGTCGTCAACATATGTAGGGGCTCTCGCGGCCCTCGGTGCCGACAATCGCATAGTGGCTGTGAGCGCCAAGGATTATATAACAAATCCTCAGGTAAAAGCCAATGCCGTGGATATAGGTTACGACGGGGCGATGGACTATGAGGCACTGCTTGCCGCGCAACCTCAACTGGCAATGATTTACGGCATCGGTGGTGAGAGTCCTATTGCAGCAAAACTTGAGGAATTAGGTATACCATATCTGTATATCAATGATTTTGATGAGCAGTCACCGCTCGGCAGGGCTGAATGGTTAGTTGCCATAGGTGCGCTGGTGGGTATTGATGGCCGGAAGAACTTCAATGAGATTGTCAGGTCATATCAGCCGCGGACTGATTCGGTTACAGTTATGCTTAACGCCCCCTATGGCGGCACATGGTTTATTCCCGGCAAGGATAATTATATGTCGCTGTTGCTAAAAGATGGCGGCGCTGTGATAGTTGCTCCGCAACCCGAGGGAGTTGAAAGCCGGCCGCTTGAGCTTGAGGGAGCATTGACCGCTCTGCAGGGTGCGGATATCTGGTTTAATCCCGGACAGGCACGCTCGCTTGCCGAGCTTTCCCGGTTTGTGCCCAAAGCGTCATTTGCCGGGGCAGTGTGGAATCAGACCCCTGACTTTTATGAGTCGGGAGCGGCACGACCTGACCTTGTGCTCAAAGAAATTCAGGCCATCACCTCAGGTGTTGCTCCAGACTCTCTGCACTATTTCATAAGATTGAAATGAGGCGCGGCGTTATCTTCACTCTGTTATCCCTGCTCGTTATCGCGCTGATGTTTGCAGGGCTATGCGTGGGCAGCGTCAGGATTGAGTTAGCCGAAATAATTTCTGCCCTTTTCGGGCGTGATGTTCCTCAGCAAATTGCAGTGATAGTCATCGACATCAGGTTGCTCAAAGCCATCACAGCGCTTCTTGCCGGAGTGGCATTGAGCATCAGCGGTTTGCAGATGCAGACGTTATTCCGTAATCCGCTGGCCGGGCCATATGTGCTGGGGCTGAGTTCGGGCGCATCGCTGGGCGTTGCACTGCTGCTTCTGGCCGGTGCCGGTTCAGCACTCGGCATTGCCGGAGCCGCAATGGCCGGAGCCGCTGCGGTCATGGGTGTGCTGCTGTTGGTCAACGAGCGTGTCAGCAATGTCATGACCCTTTTGATTCTCGGCATATTGTTTTCATCTGCAATCGGTTCCGTTGTGCAGATTCTGCAATTTGTCAGCGATGAGCAGGCTCTCAAGTCATACGTTGTCTGGACAATGGGCTCACTGAGTGAGGTCACATCGCAACAGCTCGTTATTCTTGCCATATGTGTGATTATCGGATTGCTGCTGAGTGTGTTCACACTGAAACAACTGAATCTGATAGAACTCGGTGATTCGTTTGCAAGCAGCTTGGGTGTGAATCTGCGCCTGTCGCGATTTCTACTGCTCGCCTCCACCACATTGCTTGCCGGCAGCGTAACGGCATTCTGCGGGCCTATCGGGTTTATCGGGATGGCTGTGCCACATATCGCAAGAGGCATTTTCCGAACTGCCGACCATCGTGTTCTTGTGCCCGCATCCGCGCTTTGCGGGGCCGCGATTTTAATTGCCTGCGACCTCCTCTCCCGTCTGTTTTTAGTGCCTGTCAATGCAGTGACCTCTTTGGCCGGGATTCCGGTAATCATCTATGTGGTAATGCGAAAATGATCGAGTTTAAAAATCTTACCATATCAAACAATCCGGGCAGGAATCTCATCGAAAATGAGTCACTTGTCATTCAATCCGGAACCCTTACGGCTCTCATCGGACGCAACGGGTGCGGCAAGTCTACCCTGTTGCGTGTTATGGCCGGAGCCCAGGCTCCGGCTTGTGGCAGCGTGTTGATTAACGGAGTCGATGTTAAACGGGCCTATGCCGGGCAAATGGCCAGATTGGTGTCGGTTATCACCACTGCCAGGGTGGAGGTCAGCAACCTGACCTGCCGTGAGCTCGTTGCCTACGGGCGAGCGCCTCACACCGGAATATTTGGTTTATTGTCTGATGCAGACAATAAGATTATCGATGACTCCTTGAAAGCAGTTAATATGATGGAATTTGCATCGCGGAAAGTCAGCCGGATTTCTGACGGTGAGAGCCGACGGATTCTCATTGCATGCACCCTTGCCCAGCAAACGCCCGTTATACTGCTTGATGAGCCAACGAGCTTTCTTGATGTGCCCGGACGTTATGAAATCTGCTCCCTGCTTGCGCAGTTATGCCACGATCAGGGTAAAACCATCCTCTACTCCACTCACGAGCTGGAGCCGGCGTTTATGTATGCTGATAATATTTTATTTATGAAGTCAGATGGTTTTTCGCTGCTTCCACCTGACCAAATGAGGCGTAGCGGTCTTATGACTGAATTTATGCCAGCGGAAGCGGGCCTTCACGAATGACTTCGGGAGCCGATGAATCGAGCAGGCTGACAATAGCCGAGCTCTGAGGGTCATCCATATATTCGGCCGAAGCATCGGCAAGCAGCAATTTTACGCTGTTTTCAAGCTCAGTGGGATCTGAATCGCCCAGCGAGCCGCTAAGCAACGGATGTCCGAGTTCTGATGCCAATGCTATGGCTATATCGTTTGCCGGAATGCGTATGCCCACTTCCTTGCGTCCCTTATATACTTTTGGCAGTGAGGGCGACGGAGGTAGAATGAATGTGAACGGGCCCGGAGTGTTGTGTTTGAGAGTCTGGAATGCCGTGTTGTCGATGCGTGCGTATTGCGAAGCCATTCCTATTGAGTCGCAAACGAGGGTGAGTGTGTGTTTCTCAGGGTTCACCTCTTTGAGTCTGCAAAGGTTGGCTATGGCTGATGTGTTGAGCGAGTCCGCTGCCAGGGCGGGGTGTGAATCGGTTGGATAAATAACCAGGTTTCCGCGTCGCAACTCTTCGGCCGCGCGCGAAATCACGCGGCTGTCAATGTTATAAGGTTGTATTGAAATAATCTCCATAATGATGTTTGGTGTTAAAAACAAACAGTCCGCATTACCCTGTGAGGGAGCGGACTGTTTAGTTTCTTGTCTGCTTTGAAGTTGCTTATTCTGCAGCGGGAGCTTCTGCGGCAGGAGCCTCTTCGGCGGGAGCTTCGTTAGCAGCGGCCTCAGCGGCAGCGGCAGCCTCAGCTTCGGCCTTGGCGGCAGCGATTTCGGCTTTCTTCTTGGCCACGGCCTCAGCCTTGGCTTTGTTTACGGCCTGCTCGGCTTCAAGGCGAGCCTTCAGAGCCTGTTCTTTCTTAGATGCAACTGCAGTCTTGTCGGCATCAACAGCTTTCTGCTTGTTTTGCTTCCAAGCTGCGAAGCGACGTTCAGCTTCAGCTTCGTCGAAAGCGCCTTTTTTCACACCGCCCTGGAGGTGCTTCATCAGGAGGACACCTTCTTCAGAAAGGATGGTGCGGACGGTGTCAGTGGGCAGTGCACCCACATTGAGCCAATACAAAGCCCGCTCGAAGTTCAAAGTTACCGTAGCGGGATTGGTGTTAGGATTGTAGCTACCAATGCGCTCGATAAATTTGCCATCTCGTGGCGCTCTGCTGTCGGCGATTACGATGGGATAGAAGGCGTAGTTCTTGTGACCACGACGCTGCAGGCGAATCTTAGTTGCCATACTGTAGAGTTTTGATTGAAGTTAATAAATGAGTTGGGTTGTTTGGTTTGTGTCCGTTAAGACGGCTGCAAAGTTACGCATTTTATTTGAGTTATACAAATAAATCTCGTGAGAGCAAGGCTTCAACCGTGGCATTGCGCCCTCTGAATGCCTTGTAAAGTTTGTCGGCCGGCGCTTCACCGCCCCGCTCAAGAATATTGCGGCGGAAAGATGAGGCAAGCTCGCGGTTAAAGGTGCCGTTCTCGCGAAAATAGGCAAAGGCATCGGCATCGAGCACTTCGGCCCATTTATATGAGTAGTAGCCTGCGGCATAACCTCCCGCAAAAATATGCCCAAACGATGTGGCAATAAGTGTGCCGGGGACGTGAGGAAAGATTTCAACCTGCCTGATAGCTTCGATTTCCAATTGTTGGATATCGTTTATCGGAGATGTTATGGTATGGAATGCAAAGTCAAGATAGCCGAAATTGAGTTGCCTGATGCACGCGTATGCCGCGCCGAACCGTCGGGCTTTGAGCATCTTGTCAAACAAGGCATCGGGAAGGGGTTCCCCGGTCTGGTAGTGACGGGCGAATCCATCAATGAATTCGCGGCAATAAAAAAAGTTTTCATTGAATTGCGATGGCAGTTCAACAAAGTCGCGGGCCACGTTTGTGCCGGCCTGCGAGGTAAATTTCGCGCGCGTGAGCAGCGAGTGCAGAGCGTGGCCGAATTCGTGAAGATAGGTGGTGACCTCACCGGGCGAAAGTAATGATGGCCTGTTGGCCGAAGGTTTGGTAAAATTCATCACTATGTTCACCTGCGGCCTAACGGCCCCGTCAGCTTCTCTGAAATCGGTCATCCAGGCTCCGGGGCCTTTGCGTCCGGCTCGTGGAAAGAAGTCGGTATATAGCAATCCGAGCTGCGACCCATCGGTATCAATAACCTCGTAAACTTTTACATCTTCGTTATAAACCGGAATGTCTTCGCGCAGGTTAAACTGAATGCCATAGAGCTTTTCGGCCAATCCGAACACGCCCCGGCTAACGGCACTGAGTTCAAAGTAAGGTCGCATCTCCTCCGGATCAAAGTCATAACGCTCGCGCCGCAGCCTGTTGGAATGATAGGCGTAGTTCCAGGGGGTAATCTCTTCACCGGCAAACTCGCGCAGCTCATCAAGTTCCTGCCGCAATGCAGGCATATAAGCGTCGCGGAGTTTATTGAGCAAATCAATGGCGTTGCCGGGAGTTTTGGCCATTGTGCGCTCCAGCTTGTAGTCGGCGAATGTTTGATACCCGAGCAATCGTGCCAACTCAAGACGAAGTGAGGTTATCTCTTTGATAATCTCTACATTTGAATATTCACCCTCAACATTACGCGATGAGTACATCATACAAACCCGCTTGCGCAGTTCTTCAAACGGAGATAGCTTCATGAAGGCCATATACTCCGGAGCCTGAAGGGTGAGCACGTATGGCTTGTCTGACTCTCGCTCACGGGCGTTTTCGGCCATCTGTTCAATAAGCCACTGCGGCAGAGCCTCGGTTTGCGAATCGGTCAGTTCAAGCGAATATCCGGCGAGCTCACGTTTTACATTTTGGCTGAATGTGGTGGTGAGTTCGCTGAGCCGTGCGGTAATTTCGCGATAGCGCTGACGCTCGGCTCCTTTCAGGTTTGCCCCGCTGCGGGTAAATCCGGTGTAACAGTCAACAAGCAATTTATTCTCGGGTTCTGACAGATTCAGGTCAGCACGCTTTTCATAAACTGCTTTTATTCTTTGAAACAGACCCTCGTTAAGCGAAATTTTTGATGAATAATCGCTGAGCAATGCCGATGCTTCAAGAGAGATATCCATCATTTCATCATCGGCATCGGCCGATAACAGGGGATAGAAAACGCCAAGAACCCTGTTGAGCATCGCCCCGGAGCGCTCCAGGGCAACAACTGTATTATCAAAGGAGGGAGGTTCGGGATTAGCAACAATCGAGTCAACCTCCGACAGTGCCTCATCTATACCGGCCTTGATTGCGGGTAAATAATGTTCGTTTTTAATCGCGTTGAAGGGAGGCAACTCAAATTGTTTGAACAGTGGATTATGCGGTTCAGTCATTTTTATATCTTATGGCATCAATTAACAATGGAATTATCGAAGTGTCGATGCCGGCCTGCCGGAGCATCGGAATATCTTCATTCAGGCTTTGGGTCAAGGCGTTGACATTGTCGGCGCCGAGCGCATAATTATTCATTGCCTCACGCACATTGCCGCGGGCAAGGGCAAGATGGCCGAGGTTGAGATAGTCGGAAGCCGAAGGTTTTAACTCTGCGAATATGCGGTCAAAGTAGCGCGATGCGGTTTCATAATCCTTATTCAGGAATGAACACCATGCAATAGGCCGCAGCGTTTTGGTAGATTTTTCATCAAGCATCTCAGCCTTATAATAATAATGAAGGGCTTCGCGAAGCTCGTTGAGCTCAAGATGACAATGTCCGGTCTGTAGGGCAATTTCCGGTGAATCGGGATTTATTTTCTCAAGCCGTGTATAGTATTCGAGCGCCTTCCGTGGATTTCCCTTTGCTTTATTAAGGTGCGCCAGTCGTTTGAGCGTCCATTCCGATTCCGGGGCAAGCATCTCGGCTCTTTCATAGGCTTGGATGGCTTCGTCAATGCGGCCGATTGACTGAAGCGCATAGCCTGATTTCTGATAGATGACCACATCAGGGTCGAGTTTGCTGAACAGACACAGTGCCTCCTCCATATGCCCGTGTTTAAAGTAGAACTCGCCGAGCAAACGCAGTTTGTCAGGCTCGCGGAAGTCTTTGGCTATTGCAGGCACTGAGGCGGGATTGGCGGGGCGCTTGAAGGGATTTGCAAATTCACCGGCCCGTCTGAACAGATTGAAAAATCTATACAGGTCATGCACGTAAGAGGTAATGCAGGCAGTAACGGCTTCGCCGGCAGCAACCTGGCTTCGCATAGCCAGCAGGCCGCCGGCGGCTTCGCCAAGCTGATTCATGAGCATTTGCTTTTGGGCATCGGGTAAGCTATTGACCGATAATGCAAACGAGTATTTGTCGCCGGCACACATCACCGGCGACTCTTCGAGCAGGATTTCAAGCGCGGCATCGTGGCCGAGAGCCTGCTTGACTTCACTGTGAGAGGCGCTGAAAGGTATGAACCAGTGAGAAATCTGATTGAAAAACGGGTAGCTTTTCAGCATTGAAAACATTGGATAGAACAAATCGCCCCCCTCTTCTTGCATTTCGGAGAGTTTACGCAGTTTCTCTGAAAGGCCTGATTTGCCAAGCAAATCCTCCCATTCAGGGTTTGCTTCTAAGTCCGATGGATCGAAACCGCCTTTTTCGCTGATATGCTTTTCAATGTCAGGGCGCAGCTTCATTACCTCCGGAATGATTTCATCGCGCATGGTGCGGGTTATCTTCTCAACATCAGCTGTGCGGATAAACTCAAGGAAGGTGTGTTCTACATATCGGCACCATTCGGGCGAATCGCGCAGTGCCTCGAGCTGCTGTTGCGTGGTTGAAGAATTTGAGCGCTGAGGCCAGCGGGTCATTACCAGCAGCGCGCCTACTATGGCGCGGGCGCGTATCTCAGGAGCGATATTCTCAGAAGCGTTTTCGAGCAGCAATTTCAGTGCCGCCTCATTAAAAAACTGCAGCGACGACATCGTTATTGCGCCTATAACAGCGGCTTTGCCCTGTTCAGGCATAGTGTCGTCGGCCATGAAGCCCCGGAGACTTGCAATCTCATCAAATGCAAGAGGTGTGGTTACCCATATACGCTCAAACAATCGATGCTCAATATCTTCCGTCGCACGCCGGCGTGTCGCGGCCTGTGCTTTACTCTCGGCTGCGAATGTGATCTGATGTAAAGCTCTGACAGCCTGCCTATACTCATCAAGCAATGAGCTAAGCGATTCACCCCGGCGCAATTTCAAGGTGCGTACAACGTTGAAATACAATGAGCTATGTTCGGGAATCAGACTTTCGCGTATGAGCATGTCGAGCACCCCGTATATGCGCGTCACCAGGCCCGAGATCTGTTCCTGCCGGGTGGGATCAGGAGCCCCGGTCAGAGTGAAATCAATTATGCGGCTATAATCATCTTCGAGAGTGTCGAGTTCGTTGCGCAGGCGCCAATTATCGGCGGCCAGCATAACTCGCAGCAGACGAAATGTTTCGTGAAAATTGCGCGAGGCAACGGCTCTCTCAACGGCTTCTTTATATTCATAAGTATTCATACACTTCTATAAATAGCAAATTACGTGCCAATGTTCAATAAAGCCGGTCAAGTTCTGCGCCCGGGTAGTAATGTTCGAGAATACGGCGATAGTCAAATCCACGGTTCGCCATCACAGCTGCCCCAATCTGACATAGGCCTACACCATGTCCCCACCCTGCTCCTCTTATAATGAAGTCCTGGCCGTCACGGTCAACAACAAAGGCCGAGCTGTACAGATGGGTGCTGCTCAGAGCCCGGCGGATGGTCAGTTCCTTGCCTATGATAACAGAGCCCCCGGTGCCATCAATCCTCAGCCGCACTATCCGTCCGGAAGTGCCTCGTTGCAACGGCGTCAATCCGGTAACCGTGCCAATGTCGCGGCCTGTCCGCTGAGCAATGAGGGCAGAAATCTCAGCCTGGCTATATCTTACCTCCCAGCGATAGAAATCGGGAGTTGTTTCACGGTCAAAGTCGTTCAGAACCTGCTCAAGCACTTCAGTTTTAACGTCGGAGCAAAAAGCATCCGGTCGCCCGGTTATCCACTTGCGCGCTTCGGCTTCGCTGCTGAGGTCGGGCAATTTACGCTGAGGTTCATTGTCGGCCAGCCCGGCAAGGTAGTTGAAGCGACGCGGTTGCCAGCAGTTCTCAAACTGCTCGAAAGCGCCACCGCAACACTTTGAGAATCGGGCATCGCAAATATGTCCGCTGTCAGATGTCAGCACTAATCCCCGGGTCTCGTTCACGGCATTTTTAACGTTATCGGAAGTGATACGCGTTATTCCCTGGTATCGCTGGCAGTGGTCATCGGAACATACGTCAAAGCCGGTATGGTCATTCCTGTCTTGCCAGGTTCTGATCTCATTTTCTTCGGGTTCAGATTCAGTAATTTCAAGTCCTGTATCTGCCATATGTCTGGTCGAGCGCATCTGCGCCATTAGCCAGCTTCGCGAAATTATGGCATGAGCCTTAAGCAATTCGGGAGATGACGTTGCCGACATTTCCGATGAAATGACCGAACAAAGATAATCTTCAATGCCAATGCGGTTTATTAACCTGCCGTTATGAGTTAGAATCTCGCCGGCAAAACGCTGGGTCTGGCGCCGTTGCCAATGGAAGTCATTTCCGATTACGATTCCTTCAACAGTCGAGGTGCCGTCGGAATGAGCAGTCACTCTCGGGTCAGAGGTGACCAGACCGATATAGACCGTCGGCTGACTGAAAGTAACTTCTTTTATGATTGAATCGACCAACTTGGCGTCGAGTCTATCGAAGTCTTCGCGCCTCACGGCTATCAACGTGCCGCATAGGTCGATGGCAGCGGGGCTGACCAGAATGTCGCCATAACATTGCGGACGGTGCTTGGAGCGGGGAATCACGGTTATTATTCCATCAGTGCACACCATATTTACCATCGGGTCTACTTCCTCGGCCGAAAATCCGGCTTCAGGTAACGTATAGGAATATATCCGGTCGGGAATACGCATATACTTGCTTGGCACACCTTGAAAGTGCATATGATCCGGAGCCGATGCTCCGCACTTGGCCCCATTGAAGAATATGGTATAACCGGGCAAGTCCCTGCTTAACCGGCGCATTTGCTCAACCCGCCCGAGCATTGTCTGAGGCGTGTGATCTTTGGCTGCGATTGTGAGATGACCGGGGAATATCGGGAATGGATTCACGAGAATCTGCATATCCTCCCAATCAATATGCATCTGCTTTTCAGAACGGTTTGACCCGCATAAAAAACACTTTCGCGAAGCTATGCTGTGGTCGTCAACTTTTGCGGCTGTGCTCACAACCCTTGCGGGATTGAACTGCACATTATAGCCTCCTACGGTTTTGCACTCAACCGACTTCAGAGCTTCAAAGCGCAAGGCCACCTCCGGCCAGGCCTCAAGCTGACGCTTGATAAAATCAGCTATGTCAATCATTTTTTGCGTGCCAGAAATTCAACCGACCGCACATAGTCCTTATAGCGGTTGTTGGCATTGATTTTTTCAAACGTGAGGTGGGAGTCTGAATTTCCGCCCCATCGTCTGCAATAATATAGAGACTCATAGATTCGCGCCAACTTATATTCACGTGAGATTCTCAACACCATAGCGTAGTCTTCGCCATAACTAACATCCGGGAAGCGCAATTCGCGGGCTATCGGGGTATAATAAGCCCGTGGTGCGCCAAGTCCGTTTATGCGTAAGGCATTGTTTGCCCCGTTGCTGTCGGTCCATTCGGCGTGGTCAATCAATCCCGGAGAAATGGTGTGGAGCTCAAAGTCTGTAAGGGTGTAAGCCCCAATCACACACGCCGCGGCCGAATCGCGGAATTTGTCAACGATGGTTTGAAGTGTCAGTTCCGACGAGTAGACGTCGTCGCTGTCGAGTTGCACGGCAAAGCGCCCGCAGTGAGGCGAATCGAGAGCCACATTCCAACACCCGCCAATGCCGTGTCCCGGCTCGGGTATGATATGAATCACCTTCGCATTGGATTCAGCCAGTTTGCTCACGGTTTCGGTTGTGCCGTCATCACTGCCATTGTCAACAACAATGATGTTGAAATCAAAATCCGCTACCTGCGACAATGCGCTTGCAATAGCGTCGGCGATGGTGTTGACGCGGTTTCTCACCGGGATAATGACTGAAGCCTCAACCGGGAATTCACCGCTATGGCGCACTTCCCGTCCGGGCTCTACGGCGGCACGTTGCTTAAACAGGAACTCTGTAAAAACCTGTTCTTTTTCCAACTGAGAGTCGCGGTTGCGGGGGTCGACATAGTTAAACTGAGCCTCGCCCTCAGCTGCCTCGCACTTATGTGAACTTATTGAGCTTACCGGCTCGGGAACAAAACTGATTGACCCGTGCATTGAAAGCCAGAATGCATAAAATGCAGAATAGTTGAGGTTATCAATCTTTCGGGCAAAGTCTTTCAGCACAATGGTGTTGACAAGCATAACGGGGCCAAAGTCAAAGTCATCGCGCACCGACCCCGGTTGCATCTCTATCAGCGGCACAAGATGCCCGTCGAGCAAATAGTTGCCATAAACGGCGTTTGATCGTGTGTCGCGGGCTACTTGCTCAAGCCGCTTGACATCAACCGAAATTATCTCAGATGAATTTAATATAAGCAGAGTATATTCTCCGCTTGCCTCAGCGGCCGCGCGTTTCAGTTCGATGGAGGAATAGTCTTTAAGTCGTATCATTCGGGTATAATGAATTGTAAGGTTTGTCGTATAAGCTTGTTCAACTGTGCCTGAGTCTTGATTGCCTCAAGCGGGAAACCAAATGCAACAGCCCGGTGAGAGGCTGTTTTGTATGCCACGGCCGCAGGCGATTGGTTGTCGGAATATCGCATAATGGTGGCGCTGCCAAGAGCGTCGCCCACAATCGCATCCGGAGCGCCCACGACATATGGTCTTGCCCCTATTGCAGTTGTAAATTCAGGAGCAGCTCCATTGAACAAGTTGCTGAATTGCGATCTGACAAAAGTTGTTTTGCCAGAATTTGTGGCCATTGCCGAGCGTAGTTTAAGTCCAAAAATATTTTGAAGGAATAACTGTGAATCGCTATCATTTTTAGAGTCAGAGGCCAGATAAGCGCCGCTGGCCATAATCGGGATGCCTGAACGCGTCAGGTCGTAGATGCGCTCGCGTAATGCCTGAGGAAACGTGGCATGGCTTGCGGGACGGTGACCTTTGCCGATTTTAGTCTGTTTCTGCAAACCGAGAATCAGATTGACTGCATCAGGCATATCGTTGCCTTCGGCAAAAGCAGCCGCCGAACTGCTGTCAAAACTGAACCCGGCCTGCATAATTGCCACGCCGTGGCTCAGAATATTGTCGGACGAGTTGCCGTAAACCGGCCTGGTTTCCATATCGGCAAATGATGCGCCGAATCCTGGATTGTCATCGTGTACCCAGGGCTCGTTGCGGTCAAAATTATATTGTTTACCTGTAAATGACAGATCACTTACCATAGGCACACCGGCATCTTTCAGTCCGAATCCGGCAAAACCTTCTGCCTCGAAATCATCCGGAGCACTCACACGGGTAAAACCGTTGACGACTCTGACTGTTCCTTTTGATGCCGGTGCGTGTCCGGCTGTCATCACTTCCGATGGGAAGCTCTTGCCGCCGGCATTGCGGGCTATGATGCGGTAGCTTCTGATTTCGCCTGCGGGGACTTCTACATCCATACCCGTATCGGAGGTAATTTCCAATTGGCGGAACGGTGCGTTGCAATCGTAGCCTTCGCGCACCTCAACTATATAATCTACGGGCCGTGCGGTCGGCTCCAGTGAATCGCGCTGCTCCTTCCAGCTGAGTCTGAACCTCTTGTCTTTTATCTGTTTGAGTTCTGTATGTACGGGAGGCAGCGGCTGCACAATGTATTGAGCCAGCCCCTGGCCTGACAGATATTTGAGAATGCCTTTATAAACGGCGCGTGAAACGTCGAATTTAAACTGAGGGTCAAGACCGTAGCGCATATCGGCAAGATTCTGATGCGAAAGCAGTTCGAGCAACATTGTCGGGACCTCTGGCACACGGGCCTCGATATATGAGGCATCGCGCATTTTACGGCGTGTCCATGCCGGGTCGTAGCCGGTGCGGATATCATTGACAACCGATGTGACGATTGCATCGCACAGTTTGCCTGACAATGTGCGCGGGCGTCCGTCTGAAAACTTTCCGCGTTTTTTTTGTGTGTAATATATTCCGAGTGTGCCGACAATGGAATCGCCACCGAGTGTGCCGGCATCGCTATGGAAGGCCATTACGAGATCAACAGGTATATTTAATTCATCACGAAGATAGTTAACCCATTGCGGGCGGCAAAAAATATCATCGCGATAGTCGCTCTCCTGGTTTGCATAAACCGAATCAGGAATGCCCGCCCATTGCAGCCAATAGCGCGAGGCTTCAGCCCATCGTGGCATACCGCTCACGGCCGACTCCGGACCGCGCGTCACATTGCCCATACCACCACCGATTCTCACGGCATCCGCGCCTATCTCGCCATCGCTGTCGGAGATGTTTGTCAGACTCACCAGTTTCTGCGCTGACTTACTTGACTCAAATGGAAATGTGCCAACATAAACCCATGTGCCGGCTCCCATTGTTTGATTCACGTATACCTGGCGGTCGCCAACAGCAGTGTGAATGGTATATCGCACTTTCCTGACGGCGTCTTTAAGCGCCGGATAACTGACATAAACCGCATAATTGCCGCTTTCTGCAACCGGGGCGCTCCAACTTGCCGTCGAGGCTTTGTGGGCATCCTTGCTCCTGACCGTTTTTACCGAGCGGGCAGTGCCTTCGCCGAATGGATTCATCCTGTCGGCCAATGTCATATGCTTGTGGGCGAATCCACTTTCCTTGGTCTGATGCCACTTATGCTTGTGGTGTGATTCGCGATAGCCGTCTACCGCCAATGCACCATCATTGTCTATGATTATTTCTGTGCTATGGCTGTCGCGCTCGCGGGGCAACATCACATAGGCTCCGGCATTTTCAAGCATCGGCACTAAAAACGGCACGACATATGACCGGGTATATAGATCCTCTACGGTGCCGAACAGGCGGCATCGTTGCCACTTCCATCGGTCTTCCGATGCGTCGTAATATCGTCCGTGGCTTTGCCACATTGCTATATTTCGGCCGCTCATTGCGCCGGGAACAGCCCCCGGGTCAGTGACCGGTGATTCTGCCCTTGTTGCCGTTATATTAGAAGCTGCCAAAATGGCCGCTATGAGGAATTTCTTCATTGGTTGAAAGCTCAGATCTTGAGTGGTGCTATGCCAAAATGGCATTTGTATTGCAAAGATAAGATATTTTTTTCAAAGCCGCCATTATTTGCTGAAAATTTATTAACTTTGCCGGCATTAAACCAATTATATTACGGTATTATATGACTGTTAAGGAAAGCATAGAGTCGGCCACCGCACCGATATTCTCCTTTGAAATACTCCCCCCGCTCAAGGGGAATGACATTCAAGGCGTTTATAATGTCATTGACAAACTGCGTGAATTCGACCCGAAATACATCAATATAACCTCACATCACAGCGAAAGCATCTATGTGCCGCAACCCGATGGCTCGCATAAGAAAGTCACTGTCAAGAAGCGTCCGGGCACCGTGGCTATAGCCGCCGCCATCCAGTTCCGCTATGGCATCCCTGCGGTGCCACATATAATATGCAAGGGTTTCACCAAAGAGGAAACGGAATTTGCACTGCTTGACCTCAATTTCCTTGGCATACATAATCTGCTGCTGCTCCGTGGCGATTCAAAGAGCGTTGACACTCAAAATCAGAATCCCGAACTCTATCATAACTTCGCTACTGGACTTCAGGCCCAGGTAAATGATTTCAACCGCGGCATAGCAGTCGACGGTTCGTCAATCAAAGGCATAGACACTCCTTTTGCTTACGGGATGGCCTGTTATCCGGAGAAGCACATCGAGGCCCCCAACCCTGAGAGTGATCTTCGTATTGCAAAAGCCAAGGTTGATGCCGGTGCACAATATCTGGTAACCCAGATGTTTTTTGATAATGGCAAGTACTATCGTTTTGTAGATGATTGCAGGCGCGCCGGTATAACCGTTCCGATTATTCCCGGAATAAAGCCCGTTGTGAAACTTGATCAGCTCACAGTGTTGCCCAAGATATTTGCCTGCGACATTCCCGAAGCATTTGCGGCCGAGCTGCGTAAATGCAGCTCCGATGCAGAGGCTGCCGAGGTTGGCGTTGAATGGTGCGTGGCTCAATGTCGCGACCTTATGGCCCACGGTGTGCCGGGGCTGCATTTCTACACATTGTTGGCGTCGGAGAGCGTGCGCCGCATTGCCAAACAGATTTATTGATGCGCTGTAATATCCAGGAGGCATTGAAGCACCGGGTGCTGGTGCTCGACGGTGCTACGGGCACAATGATGCAGCTGCGTGGCGTGGAAGTGTCAACCTGCTGCGACGAACTGAACCTCACAAATCCCGGGGCCGTGCTTGATATTCACCGCAGCTACATAGAGGCCGGTGCGGATATCATCGAGACCAACACTTTCAATGCCAACGCTGCATCTCTGGCTGAGTTCGGACTTGCCGACAGAGTTTATGATTTGAATCTGGCGGCAGCTGAACTTGCACGTCAGGCCGCCGGTGATGAACGCTATGTGGCCGGCAGTATGGGCCCTACCGGCGTGTCGCTTTCCTTGGCCAATTCAGAATGGACATTCGACTCGTTGACTGACGCTTACCGCACTCAAGCCCGAGGACTGATTGACGGCGGTGTGGATGTGTTGCTGATTGAAACCGCATTCGATACGCTTAATGCCAAGGCAGCAATAAAGGGAAGCCGTGAAGCTATGCGCGACTGTGAACGGGAAGTGCCTGTGATGATTTCGGCAACGGTTTCTGAAAACGGGCGCTTGCTCTCTGGTCAGACAATTGAGGCATTCATCGCTTCCGTGAGCCATGCGCGTCCGTTGTCAATCGGGTTGAACTGCGGTTTTGGCGTGGAGCAGATGCTTCCGCATATTGAGAAGTTGAGCGGACTTGACTGCTATGTGTCGATGCACGCCAACGCCGGATTGCCTGACGCCCTGGGGCGATATTCGCAAACTCCCGAGCGAATGAAGTTTAACCTTCAGCGTGCGCTTGAGTCAGGTAAACTCAACATTGTTGGGGGTTGTTGCGGCACCACGCCCAATCATATCCGCCTCATTGCCGAGGCGGCGAATTCAGCCTGGCCGCGAATTCCGTCAGCACCTTCAGACAAGCTTCGGTTATCGGGGCTTGAAGCCTTTGAGGCCGACGGATTCTTTAAGGTTGGAGAACGTTGTAACGTTGCCGGTAGCCGTAATTTTTTGAAATTGATTCAGCAGGGAGCAACGGGTGAAGCCGTTGCCATTGCGGCAAAGCAGATTGAGAATGGCGCAAAAGTGCTCGACATCAATATGGACGACGGCCTGCTTGATGCGCCGAAAGAAATGGAACGTTTTGTATCGGCACTGTCGTTGGATTCAATCACGGCCCCTGTTCCGTTGATGATTGATTCATCGGATTTCACCGTGATTGAGCGCGCGCTTAAATTGATTCAGGGCCGCGCGGTTGTTAATTCAATCAGCCTGAAAGAGGGTGAAGATAAATTTCTGCAACACGCCCGGATAGTTTATGAGCTCGGAGCGGCTGTTGTGGTCATGGCGTTTGACGAGCGCGGACAGGCCGACACCTTTGAACGGAAAGTTGAGATTTGCCGGCGGTCATATGAGTTATTGACTCAAGAAGTAGGCTTCCGCGGATGTGACATCGTTTTTGACCCCAATGTGCTTGCCGTCGGTACCGGCATTCCGGCCCATGCAGACTATGCCGTTGATTTTATAAAGGCTACAGCATGGATACGCAGCAATCTTCCGGGAGCATCCGTCAGCGGCGGGGTGAGCAACCTGTCGTTTTCATTTAGGGGAAACAATGACGTGCGAAAGGCAATGCACGCAATGTTTATTGACGAGGCCGTGAAAGCTGGTCTGTCGATGGCTATTGTTAATCCAGCGGCACCGATGGCTCCGACCGAAACAATGTCGGCAGAACTTCTTGGGGCTATCGGGGCCGTGTTGCATAACTCCGATGCTGAGGCTACTGACCGCTTGATTGCGCTCGCCACTGCAATGAAAGCCGCTGCATTACCGGCAAAGCCTGTTGTAAGGCAAAGCGCTGAGCCCATGCATCCGACATTGGACCAGCTGATTCTTCATGGAAATGATTCCGGGTTATATGGCTTGCTCGATGATGAATTGAGCCATCTGAAGGCCATGCAGGTCATTAACGGTTCGCTTATGAGTGCCATTAACGAAGTTGGCAGGCTTTTTGGCGAAGGCAAGATTTTTTTGCCACAGGTTGTTAAATCTGCGTCAGTGCTCCGCAAGGCAATTGACTATCTCACTCCGATGCTTGAGGCCGATACGGCGGAATCCACTGCTGCGGCGCGCCCCACGATGGTTATTGCCACAGTCAAGGGCGATGTGCATGATATCGGCAAGAATATTGTTGCCACTGTGATGCGCTGCTCAGGTTTTGAGGTCATTGACCTGGGGGTGATGGTACCCCCCGAAAAGATTATAGACACTGCTGTTGAAGCGAAAGCGGATATAATAGCCCTGAGCGGGCTTATCACACCTTCGCTTGACGAGATGTGTAAGGTTGCGCAGATGCTCGAGGAGCGCGGGCTGAGAATTCCGCTTTTCGTTGGCGGCGCCACGACCTCTGACCTCCACACTGCGGTGAAGATTGCCCCACTCTATTCCGCTCCGGTAGTGCGCACTGCCGATGCGGCGTCATTGCCGCCCAAGGCATTGCATATAAAAGAACTTGCGCCCTTGATTCGTGAGGAGCAGGATGCAATGCGCAAAAAATTCGCTATGCGCGATTCTCTGCTTTCAATTGATGAAGCCCGAATGCGGAGTGTGGCCATAGAGTCACCGGCAATCTCACCTGCCTGCACCGGCACCTTTGACTTCACGCCCTCGGTCAAGGAACTTATGCCGTTAATCAATTGGCGCGCATTTATGGGGGAATGGTCGGTAAGACCTGATGACCGGGGCGAAGAAAAAGACCGATTGCTCAACGATGCCAAAACGGAATTACAATCGCTTGACGCAAAGATAAAGGCGCGTGCCGTAATAGCCGATGCGAGCAGAACTGACGCGGAGGTTATCGCCACATCAGGAATAGAGATTGCCACACCGCGCACCTTGCTTCCAAACCCTGTTACCGGTAAATGCCCGGCCTTGGCTGATTTTGTGGCCGAGAAGGATGATCACATAGCATTGTTTGCGGTTAGCGTGAATTATAGCGATGAGGCGTGCGATGAATACAGGCTGCTGATGCGCCGCATACTCTGCCATCGGCTTGCCGAGGCCGCCACATCCTGGCTTCACGATAAAGTCCGCACCCTCTGGGGGCTCGCCCCGGGCTCTGGTATTCGCCCGGCCGTGGGTTATCCGTGTTTGCCCGACCATCAGCTTGTGTTTACCCTTGACAAGGTCTTACACCTTGACCAACTGGGGATTTCGCTCACTGAAAAGGGCGCTATGAGTCCCGATGCGAGCACTTGCGGGCTAATCATTGGTCATACTTCGGCTAAATATTTTTCGGTGGAGCAAACATTTTAGCCGTGAGTTGTGTTTTATTGTCAAACTATAACACTCATTAACTGTTTGACAAAATGACTTACAAAACCTTGTTTCCGTTAGTTGCCGCAACCCTTATGGGCGGAACTCTCGCAGCTTCAGCACAAGATGCCATCATCACCGAAGAATCAGTAACCGTGGTTCAGACACCTGATTGCTCTCCGCGTTATTATAATTCATGGCGCGACGGCTGGTTTATCCAGGCCGGTGCGGGTGTGAACCTCCCCGTCCAGGAAGGTTTCCGTGAAGGTAAAAAGCACATTGGCGCCACCTATAACCTCGGTTTCGGACGCTGGTTCTCGCCCTATTTCGGATTTCGCTTCAGCGGATACTATGGCAATGTTGCCGAAGGTATGGTAAATGGCGGAACACTTCACTATCGCTCGGCATCAGTTAACGGCGACGTGATGTGGGATATGTGCAACTCCATCGCCGGCGTGAATCTGAATCGTCCCGTCAGCGTTGTGCCTTTCATCGGTATCGGCGGCACTTATAACCATCACTTCGGCGGAGCCACCGAATTTATCAATGTCACCAACCATGGTCATAAGCGCGTTAACTCCTGGAGCGTGCCCGTCAGCGCCGGTCTTCAGTTCCGTTTCCGTCTTTGCCGCTACGTTGACTTCTTCCTTGAAGCCCGTGCCACATTCGCAGGCGATAACTATAATAACGTAGTCGGAGACCTGCCCATAGATATGGCATTCCAAGCCACCGGCGGTCTGAGCTTCAATATCGGCGGCAAGAACTTCAACACCTATGACCCCTGCGCCGAAGCTGCCTACATTGCTTCGCTCAATGACCAGGTCAATGACCTTCGTGAGGAACTGGCTGTGACCGGTGCTGCCCTCGCTGCCGCAGAAAGCCAGCTGCCCTGCCCCGAAACCAAGACCGTTGAGGTTGTGCAGGCTCCTGTTGAAGAAACCCCGATGCTCACCACCGTGCGCTTCACCATCAACTCCGCACGAGTTACCTCGACTGAAATGGTCAATGTGTTTAACGTTGCCGAATATATGAAGGCTCATCCCAACGCAAAGGTTACAATTACCGGATATGCCGACAAAAACACCGGCACCGCCGACTACAACCAGAAGCTTTCTGAACGCCGTGCACAAGCCGTTTACGACATCCTGGTCAACAATTATGGCATCGCTCCCGAGCGCCTCACCAAAGCTGCCGAAGGAAGCTCTGAGCAACCCTATCAGACCAATAACTGGAACCGCATCGTGATTTTCAGTCAGGATTGACAAAATCGCCACGAAAGTTCTAAACTCAAACCTAATCCCTTATAACCCGGCCGGAGCGCCAGCAAAGCGCCCCGGCCTTAAAGAAACCCTTTAACTCTTAATCCTAATTAGTTATGTCACAAACAAACGAAGTAATTGCCCAGAAAGCGGCCGATGTATCAAAAACTGCCGCCCAAGTCAGCGCCAAAGCCGCAACCGTAGCCGCTAAAGAAGAATCGCAGGCCGTTGTTGACAACATCAAGGCCAAGGCATCTGACCTGAAGGAAAAAGCCGCCGGTACAGTGTCGACCATCCTTGAAAAAGCCGGTGATTTAGCCGAGACTTTGGCCGACAAAGCTCACGCCGCATCCGACAAGATGAAATAACATACATTGTCAAACCCGAATCCCGCAAAATTACATTTTGGATTTTGCGGGATTTTTTTGTAATTTTGCGGGCTGAAAACAAATAAAACCTCATAGACCTATCAATGTACAGAACTAATACCTGCGGAGAGCTCCGCATTGGCAACGTCGGTCAGGAAGTGACCCTTGCCGGATGGGTGCAGCGCATCCGCAAAATGGGAGGTATGACATTTGTTGACCTCCGTGACCGCTATGGTATCACGCAAGTGGTGTTTAATATTGAAAACGATGCGTCACTTTGTGAGGCCGCAAATCACCTGGGTCGCGAATACGTTATTCAAATCACCGGTAAGGTGGCCGAGCGAACCGCAAAGAACCCCCACTTGCCTACCGGCGACATTGAAATCATAGCGTCATCGCTTACCGAGCTGAATCCCTCGCTCACGCCCCCATTTACCATTGAAGAAGAGAGCGATGGAGGTGATGATCTCCGTATGCGTTACCGTTATCTTGATTTGCGTCGTCCGAATGTTCGTGCAAACCTCGAGTTGCGCCACAAAATGACAATGGCTGTGCGTCAATACCTTGATTCCAAAGGCTTTTTGGAAATTGAAACTCCGATGTTGGTGGGTTCAACCCCCGAGGGCGCGCGCGATTTCGTTGTGCCCTCACGTATGAATCCCGGACAGTTCTATGCACTGCCCCAGTCGCCTCAGACTTTGAAGCAGTTGCTGATGGTCAGCGGTTTGGACCGTTATTTCCAGATTGTGAAATGCTTCCGTGATGAAGACCTGCGCGCCGACCGCCAGCCGGAGTTCACACAGATAGACTGTGAGATGAGCTTTGTTGAACAGGAAGATGTCATCACTCTTTTCGAAGGTATGGCAAAATATCTGTTCAAGGAAATCCGAGGCGTTGAACTCACTGGCGATTTCCCGCGTATGAGTTGGGCCGATGCCATGAAATATTACGGTTCAGATAAGCCGGACACCCGCTTCGATATGAAGTTTGTTGAACTTGATGGCGTGCTCAAAGGCCACGGGTTCAGTGTGTTCGATAATGCCGCTTATATCGGTGGCATTTGTGCCAAAGGAGCCGCAACATATACCCGCAAGCAACTCGACGCACTTACTGAATATGTGAAACGCCCGCAGATCGGTGCCAAAGGTATGGTTTACGCACGCGTGGAAGCCGATGGCAATGTGAAGTCGAGCGTTGACAAATTCTATTCTCAGGATGTGCTGCGCGCAATGGCTGAGGCGATGAACGCCGAACCGGGTGACCTGATTCTGATTCTCAGCGGCGATGATGCTAACAAAACGCGCAAGCAGCTTTGCGAGCTGCGTCTTGAAATGGGACGCCAGCTCGGCCTGCGCGACAAGAACAAATTCTCATGCCTGTGGGTGGTCGACTTCCCGATGTTTGAGTGGAGCGACGAGGAGCAGCGCCTGATGGCCATGCACCACCCGTTCACCCACCCCAAGGACGAAGACATACCCCTGCTCGACACCGACCCGGCAGCCGTGCGCGCCGATGCCTACGACATGGTGATCAACGGCGTTGAAGTCGGCGGTGGCTCCATCCGTATCCACGACAGCGCCCTTCAGGCCAAGATGTTTGAGATTCTTGGATTCACTCCCGAAAAGGCTCAGGAACAGTTTGGCTTCCTGATGAACGCCTTCAAATTCGGCGCGCCCCCACACGGAGGTCTGGCCTATGGTCTTGACCGCTGGGTTAGCACTCTTCGCCGGTCTTGACAGCATCCGCGACTGCATAGCATTCCCGAAAAACAACTCCGGCCGCGATGTGATGCTCGATGCTCCCGCGCCGCTTGACCAGAAACAGCTTGATGAACTCAATCTTGCGCTGAATCTGCCTCAGCAATGAAAATAACTGTAAAACAGTTAATTGATGCCATAGAGCAAGCCGCACCTCTCGCTGTGCAGGAGCAGTGGGACAACAGCGGTTTGCTTGTGGGCTCATCCGACAGGGAATGTCGCGGTGCTATGTTGGCACTCGACGTTACCCCCTCTGTGGTGGATCAGGCCCGTCGATGCGGGTGCAATCTGATTATAGCCCATCACCCTTTGATTTTCAAAGGAATCAAGACTATAAACCCCACCACCCCTCAGGGCCTCGCATTGATTATGGCCATCAAAGCTGACATTGCCGTTTATTGCGCTCATACGTCGCTCGACAATGCCGCGGCCCCGTGGGGCGTGAGCTGCGAGATGGCGGCTACGCTTGGTGTGGAGCCGGAATTCACGCTATCGCCATCGGGAACCGGTGTGATTGCAACGCTGTCATGCCCCGAAGACCCGAAAGACTTTGCTCTGAAATGCAAACGCCTATTCTCGGCATCAGGTCTGCGCCATTCGCAGTTGCCGGCCAAATCCATTGCCAGAATTGCCCTTTGCGGCGGCGCGTGCGGATTTTTAATTCCCGATGCCATAGCGGCGGGAGCAGATGCGATAGTCACTTCTGATGTGCGTTATCACGATTTTCTTGACTACGGAAATCACCTTTTTATAGTTGATTTGACCCATTTCGACACAGAAAAATGCACAAAACAGATTTTTAAGCGCATAATTTCGCAAAATTTTCCTAACTTTGCAGATGTATTTTTTGCAAACGAACCCAACCCAATAGATTATTTGTAAGCATTCCATAATAGCAGATGGCAACGACAAAAACCGAACAGCCGATGAGCACAGAAGCACGTCTGACGGCTCTCTACAAGCTCCAAACAATCCTCACAGAGATTGACCGTATCCGCACTATCCGCGGTGAACTTCCCATTGAAGTCAAAGACCTTGAAGACCATATCGAGGGCCTGCGCACCCGCGTGGCCAACATCAAGGCCGATATAGATGCCGCCAAGAAAGCGACTGTTGAGGAAAACAACAAGATTGCTGATTCAAAGGCGAAAATAGAGCGCTATGACGAGCAAATCAAAACCGTGCGCAATAATAAGGAATATGACATCCTGTCGAAGGAAATTGAGTTCCAGCAGCTCGAAATGCAGCTGGCCGAGAAGCACCTCGGAGAGTATGCCCGCATCATTGACAACAAGAAGAATGAGGTCAAGGCTACTGAAGAGATGATTTCCGATTCCGAGCATATCCTTGCCTCGAAAAAGGCTGAGCTTGATGAAATTGTGTCGGAAACCAAAAGCGAAGAAGAGAACCTGCGCCGCGAGGCTATGGAGCTCGAAGAGGCTTTCGATGATGACCGCCTGCGTAATGCTTTCAAGCGTATTCGCAAAAATGCCCGCAACGGCCTCGGCATCGTGACGATTCAGCGTAATGCCTGTGGCGGATGTTTCAACCGCATCCCCCCGCAGAAGCAGACTGAAATCCGTATGCACAAAAAAGTAATTGTGTGCGAGTATTGCGGCCGCATTCTCATTGACCCGGATTTGACCGGCGAAGCTCACGAAGCTTGACCTGTTCGCCAGTCCGGATTTACTAACACATTCATTCACAGACCCTCTATCAATTCATCTTCATAATGAAGTTGCTTCAACAGAAACTTGCCCGATACGATGAACCGCAGAAGGCTAAAGCCGCAGGTGTTTATCCTTATTTCAGGGCTATCGACTCCGAGCAGGACCCCGAAGTCACAATCAACGGCCGAAAGGTACTTATGTTCGGCTCGAACTGCTACACCGGATTAGTAAATGACCCCAGAATCAAGGAGGCCGCCATCGAAGCCATCAAAAAGTATGGCACGGGGTGTGCAGGCTCGCCATTCCTGAATGGCACACTTGATCTTCACAAGAAACTTGAGGCTCGAATTGCCGAATATATCGGTAAGGAGGACGTGATGATCTATTCTACCGGCTTTGGCGTAAACCTTGGTGTTGTCAGCGCACTGACCGGCCGTGAGGACTACATCCTTTGGGACGAGCAGGACCACGCCTCCATCATCGAAGGACGCCGTCTCAGCTTCAGCCCAGTCGCTGAAATACAAGCACAACGACATGGAATCGCTTGAGAAGCAGCTCCAGAAGTGCGACCCCGACAAGGTGAAACTCATCGTCACCGACGGTGTGTTCTCCATGGAGGGCGATGTGGCCAACGTTCCCGAAATAGTACGGCTCGCCAAGCAATATAACGCATCGATTATGGTTGACGAGGCTCACGCAATAGGCGTGTTTGGCAAAGGCGGCCGTGGTATCGTTGACCACTATGGCCTGACCGATGATGTTGACCTCATCATGGGCACATTCTCAAAGAGTTTGCATCGCTCGGCGGCTTCATAGCCACCGATAAGGAGATCACCAACTTCCTGCGCCACCACTCACGCTCTTATATCTTCACAGCCAGCATCACTCCGGCATGCACCGCTGCCGCCCTCAAGGCCATCGACATTATGGAGCAGGAGCCCGAACGTCAGGACAATCTCTGGGAACTGACACATTTCGCACTCGATGGCTTCCGCAATATGGGCGTGGAGATCGGCAATACATCAACGCCAATCATTCCCCTTTATATTCGCGATAACTTCAAGACATTCAAGGTTACCACCGAACTGTTTAACGAGGGCATCTTTGTTAACCCCGTGGTTTCACCCGCAGTTGCGCCCCACGACACCCTTATCCGCTTCTCACTTATGGCCACCCATACCAAAGAACAGGTGACCCGCGGTCTTGAAGCTATTGAGCGAGTGTTCCGTGCCAACGGTATCATTAAATAACCCTACCCTTTGAGGACGCGGCTTTGAGCATAATCATAAATTCGCCTGAAGAACTCCGCTCCCTCACTCCGGAGCAGCTTCCTGATGTGTGTGACGAACTCCGTCACACCCTTATCAGGGAGCTTGCTGTTAATCCCGGACACTTTGCGTCAAGTATGGGCGCAATTGAAATTACGGTTGCTCTGCATTATGTGTTCAACACCCCGTATGACCGTATTGTCTGGGATGTAGGGCATCAGGCCTATGCCCACAAACTGATTACCGGCAGACGTGACCGCTTCAATACCAACAGGAAGCTCAATGGTCTGTGTGGATTCCCCACTCCGGCTGAGAGCGAGTTCGACACTTTCACGGCAGGCCATGCATCAAACTCAATATCGGCGGCTCTCGGAATGAGTATCGCGTCTGAGTTACAAGCCGACTCCCCGCGGCGAAATGTTGTGGCCGTAATCGGCGATGCCTCCATTTCAGGCGGTCTTGCCTTTGAGGGGCTCAATAATGTTGCCAACACGCCCAACAATGTGCTCATAATCCTTAATGACAATGAAATGAGCATTGACCCCAACGTCGGGTCACTCAGCCGTTATCTGTCGCATCTCAACACTTCGCGTCGCTATAATAATCTGCGCTATAAGGCATATCGTTTTTTCCGTAAGGCCGGAATCATTGATGATGATTCGCGAGGCCCGATCATGCGTTTCACCAACAGTATCAAAGCGCTCGTCAGCCGCCAGCAAAACATTTTCGAGGGTCTGAACATAAGATATTTCGGGCCATTTGATGGAAATGACGTGCAAAAGCTGGTGTCGGTCCTGAATGATATAAAGAATATGTCGGGGCCTAAACTGCTTCATCTTCGCACACGCAAGGGTTCAGGCTATGCTCCGGCCGAAAATGATCCGGCCCATTGGCACGCTCCCGGAAAGTTTGATCCGGAAACCGGAGAGAGGCTTTCGCAGAGTTCATCCAATCCCAAATGGCAGGATGTGTTTGGCGACACGCTCACAGAACTTGCCCGCACAGATAAACGGATAGTTGGCATAACCGCCGCTATGCTTTCGGGCACGTCGGTGAATACTATGAAGCGGGAATTCCCCGCCAGAGTGTTCGATGTGGGCATCTCTGAGGGCCATGCCGTGACTTTTGCCGGCGGACTTGCCAAAGATGGAATGAAACCATTCGTTGCCATCTACAGCTCGTTTTTGCAGCGAGGCTACGACCATATATTTCACGATGTAGCGCTTGCCCATCTGCCCGTAACGTTCTGCATTGACCGTGCCGGCATTGTGGGTGAAGACGGAGCCACACACCACGGCGCGCTTGACCTATGCTATCTGCGTTCAATAGCCGGCATAACGATTGCAGCACCATCTGATGCGTCACAGTTACGTCAGCTGATGTTTACGGCTGCCCAGAATAATGACGGCCCGTGGGCCATTCGCTATCCGCGCGGTACTTCGGTTGGCAATCACATGGCTACCCTTGATCTTATTCAGGTAGGGAAAGGCCTGAAGGTTTCTGATGGCTCTGACATTGCGGTTCTCTCTGTTGGTCCGATAGCAAAAACGGTGGTTCAGGCTGCGAAAGAACTTGCTGACGAAGGAATTTCCGTGTTACACTATGATATGATTTTTGTCAGACCGCTTGATAGCGAGATTTTGGCTGAAGTAGCGGCTAAGGGAATTCCGGTGGTGACCATCGAGGATGGCATCCGCGACGGCGGTTTTGGCTCTGCTGTAAGCGAATGGTTCGCCGACAACGGCTATGAGGTCAAAGTCAAGCGCCTTGGTATGCCGGCTGATTCTTTTGTGCCCCATGGAACTCCCGCTGAGCTGCACGCTCTGTGTGGGCTCGATGTTGAGTCAATCAAGCGCACCGTTAAATCATTGTTATGAAAATTGTTATTGTCGGAGCCGGAGAGGTCGGGTCACATCTCGCCACCCTGCTTAGCCGCGAAGAACAGGATATCATTCTGGTTGACAGCGAGGCGTCAAAACTCGACCCGCTCGACGCGAAATATAATCTGCTCACCATCTGCGGTTCGCCCACTTCGTTTGCCACTTTGGCTGAGGCATCGGCCGGAAATTGCGACTTGTTTGTGGCCGTGACGCCTTTTGAAACCGATAATCTCACCGCCTGCGCAATCGCAAAGAGCATGGGCGCACGCAAAACAGTGGCGCGGATTGATAATTTTGAGTATATGATGGATGAGCCCAAAGCATTTTTTAATGCCCACGGCATTGATTCGGTCATATATCCAGAATATTACGCCGCCCGTGAAATCTTGCTTGCCCTGAAGCACAATTGGGTGCGGCACTGGTTTGAGATGTGTAATGGCGAACTCATTGTGGTTGGCGTGAAACTCCGCTCAAACGCCTCGATTGTCGGCATGAAGCTGAAAGACTTCGGAGCCTCGAGCCGCAATTTCCACGTTTCGGCCATTCGCCGCCGCCACGACACCATTATTCCCCGAGGAGATGACACCATAATGGATGGCGACATTGTCTATTTTATGACCCGGCCTGAAAACGTCGCCGAATTGCGTGGTTTGTGTGGTAAAACCGAAAACGACATCCGCAATATTATGGTTATAGGCTCAGGGCGCGTTGTCGGGCGACTGTGCAATATGGTAAACGGCCAATATAAAATCAAGATTATAGATTCAGATGCCGAGCGTTGCCGTGAACTGGCTGAGCGCTGCCCCGACGCAGAGGTTATCTGCGGAGATTCCCGCGATAATGATTTGTTATTCGAGGAGGGAATCGACAGCACTGATGCCTTCATAGCCCTGAGCGAGAGCGCCGAAAGTAATATTCTTGCATGTCTGACCGCCAAGGAATTCGGAGTGAAGAAAACCATAGCGCAGGTTGAAAACATACAATATATCGGTGAGGCTGAGGCACTAAATATCGGAACCATAGTCAATAAGAAGCTGCTGGCTGCGGGTGCGATATTCCAACGTATGCTCGACCAGGACACGAATAATTCAAAATGTATGGTGCTTGCCGATGCCGAAGTGGCGGAAATTGAGGTTAAGGAAGGCAGCAAAATCACGCGTGCGGCAGTCAAAGATTTGAAATTGCCCCACGATATGACCATTGCCGGTCTGATTCGCAATGGTAAAGGTCAGCTTGTAGGTGGTAACACCGTAATCCAAGGTGGCGACCGCGTGGTTGTGTTCTGTCTTGCCGGAGCAATCCATAAAATTGAAAAAATATTCAGCTGATGCGACGTTTGAACTATGCCGTAGTTGTCCGCCTGCTCTGCTCCTTGTTGCTATTTGAGGCGGCATTTATGGTGGTGCCTATGATTGTGGGGGCTTTTCATCACGAATACGGAGCGGTCAGAGCTTTCGGCCTCAGCGCAGCGGTAACCGCCTTTGTGGGGTTATGCGGATATTTTGGAATACGCCCGGCACGGCGCGAGCTTGGCAAATATGACGGAGTGTTGCTGACAACCCTCGTATGGGTGGTGTTTTCATTATTCGGACTTCTCCCCTATATGCTGGCTCCCTCCACTAAAATGAGTTTTACCGCTGCATTTTTTGAAGCTATGAGCGGATTCACAACAACAGGTGCGTCGCTTGTTCAATCAGCCGATTCGTTGAGCCATGCTGTCCACATATGGCATTGCCTGTCGGAGTGGATCGGCGGGTTGGGAATTATCATCTTCACTTTGGCCCTCGTGCCTATGCTGAACTCTTCGGGGGGAATGCAGATGTTTAATGCCGAACAAAACAAGGTGGGTCAGGAAAAGGTGCAACCGCGCATTTCCTCAACCGCCCGCCGCATATGGGGTGTTTACATTATGCTGACCCTGCTGCTGTTCATACTTCTGGCGGTCGGCCCTATGTCGACGTTTGAGGCGGCGTGCCATGCGCTGGCTACGATGTCGACAGGCGGATTCTCAACGAGCTCAGCCGGCATTAACAGCTTCCCGTCTGTTTATGTCAAGGTCATAATCACGGTGTTCATGTTTCTTGGCGGTGTTAATTTCACTCTTATGTATAAGGTTTCCACCGGCCAGCCCAAAGCATTGATGCGCAATGAGGCGTTCTGGACCTATTGCAAGGTGATTGTTGTTGCTACCGTGGTTTTTATTGTCGGAATTATTCTAAACGGAGCTTATTCAGGTTGGCAGAGCGTTACGGTTGATCCTCTTTTTCAAGTAGTCAGCCTAATAACGTCTACCGGGTTTATGCTCGGGAGTTTCGACAGCTGGGGGCCGACGATTGTTGCGGTTTCGTTGCTGCTTATGTTCGCCGGCGGATGTGCCGGCTCCACATCGGGCGGTGCAAAAATCGACCGCATTGTTTACCTGCTCAAATTTTTAAAGAATTCCATCAAGCACACTCTGCGGCCTAATTCTGTCCTGACCGTAAGAATCAGCGATAGGGTAATACCCGCAAGCCAGGTCAATGCCGTTGTGGCCTTTCTATGTCTCTACACCATTATTGCCGTTAGCGGCGCTCTTGCAATGAGTGCCGTTGGTATGCCGGTCGGCGAGTCGTTTGTAGGTGCGCTCGCGGCCATGAGCAATTCGAGCCTGTCGAGTGTCGACAGTATGTTAGGGTGCAATTACCTTCATCTGAATTCAGCCGCACATCTGATTTTATCGGCCCTGATGTTGATTGGGAGGTTGGAGATTTATTCCGTGCTGGTGCTCTTTTCAGCATCATTTTGGCGCAGGTAAAAAAGTTTTGAACCGAAACGCGCGAATTGTCGAAGTTTTTGCGTAAATTTGCAAAAACTTTTCAAAGGTCCACGGTTTTTCAGTTATGGAACACAAAAGCCTCGTTTCAATCGATGACCTCTCAAGAGAGGAAATCTTGAAGATTTTGCGCGCCGCTCGCTACTTTGAGCAAAATCCCAATCAAAAAATTCTTGACGGCCGCGTTGTGGCCACGCTCTTTTTTGAGCCCTCGACCCGCACCCGTCTCAGTTTTGAAACCGCAGTTCAGCGCCTTGGAGGCCGCGTCATAGGATTTTCAGATCCGGCTGCAACTTCGACATCAAAGGGCGAGACCCTGAAAGACACCATAAAAATGGTGAGCAACTATGCCGACCTCATTGTGATGCGCCATTATCTTGAAGGAGCCGCACAATATGCCACTGAAGTCACGGATATTCCTATTGTCAACGCCGGCGATGGAGCCAATCAACATCCATCGCAAACCTTGCTTGATCTTTATTCTCTCTATAAAACCCAAGGTCATCTCGATAATCTCACAATTACAATGGTCGGCGATTTGAAATATGGCCGCACGGTTCACTCGCTGCTGATGGCGATGCGCCATTTCAATCCCACGTTCCGCTTTGTTGCCTGCGAGGAATTGCGAATGCCTGAAGTTTACCGCCGCTTCTGTGAAAAAAACAACATTGCCTACACCGAGCATACTGATTTTAACCAGGCGGTGATCGACACGAGCGACATTATCTATATGACCCGCGTGCAACGCGAGCGCTTTACAGACATTATGGAGTATGAAAAAGTCAAGGACCTCTACACTTTGCGTAACTCCATGCTCGAAAGCTCGCGCCCCAATCTGCGCATTCTTCACCCGCTTCCAAGGGTTAACGAGATTGACCGGGATGTTGACGATAACCCGAAGGCATATTACTTTCAGCAGGCCGGAAATGGATTATTTGCACGTCAGGCCATTATCTGCCGGGCTCTCGGCATTGAAATTCCCGTTGAATAATCTAAACCGAAAGTAGAGATGAAAACCGAAAAAAAAGAACTTGCCGTGGCCGCCCTGCGAGCCGGCACGGTTATTGACCATATCCCCGCCAATGTGCTCTTTGAAGTTGCCCGCCTGCTCCAGGTTGAGAACTCAGAGTGTCAGCTCACCATTGGCAATAATCTCCCGAGCCGCTCCCTCGGTCGCAAAGGCATCATAAAAGTGGCCGATACAATATTCCCGGAGGCGGTTATGAACCGTATTGCCCTGCTTGCCCCCGAGGCCGATGTCAACGTGATTGAAAACTATGAGGTTGTTGAGAAGCGTCGGGTTCAACTCCCCGACACTTTGGTGAATGTTGTCAAGTGCCAGAATCCAAAGTGCATCACCAACAATGAGCCGATGTCAACCCGCTTCATCGTGATTGACCGTAACCCCGTAGCAATTCGCTGCAGCTACTGCGGCCAGATTCGTCAATGAAGCAGCAATGGCGACCCGGCACTATGGTATATCCGCTTCCGGCGGCGTTAGTGTCGTGTGGCGACTCGGTTGAAAACAGCAACCTGATAACCGTGGCCTGGACAGGCACAATATGTTCAGATCCGGCTATGTTATATATCTCAGTGCGCCCAGAGCGGTATAGTTATGACATCATAAAGCGCACAATGGAGTTCACACTCAATCTAACCACCGAAGCCATGGCAAATGCCACTGACCGTTGCGGTGTTACTTCCGGTCGCGAGCATGATAAATGGTCAGAGAATAATCTGACTCCTTGTCCGGGCATTAAGGTCGGTGCGCCTTATATCGAAGAATCGCCTCTGAGCATTGAATGTAGAGTGAAGAGCATCATTCCGCTCGGCTCACATCATATGTTTATTGCCGAGGTTGTGAATGTGCTGGCTGATGATCGTTACATGAACCCCGAGACCAGAGCGTTTGATTTACTGTCGTCCGGTCTGATGACTTATGCTCACGGTGGCTACTATACCATTGGCCATAAGCTCGGAAAATTCGGCTTTTCAGTCGAAAAGAAAAAATCAAAACGATAAATTATTTCAAAATATACAATATAACAACACTGTAAAATGGAAAGAGACACTCAGATTTTCGACATCATTGAACAAGAGAACCTGCGTCAACACAAAGGAATTGAGCTTATTGCCTCAGAAAACTTTGTAAGCGACCAAGTGATGCAGGCTATGGGTTCATGCCTCACCAACAAATATGCCGAAGGGTATCCCGGACACCGCTACTATGGCGGTTGTGAAGTTGTTGACATAGCCGAACAAATTGCAATTGACCGCGTTTGCAAACTCTTCGGTGCCGAATATGCCAATGTGCAGCCCCACTCAGGTGCTCAGGCTAATATGGCTGTGTTTATGGCCTGACTCAAGCCCGGCGACAAATTCATGGGCCTCAACCTCAGCCATGGCGGACACCTCAGCCACGGCAGCCCTGTTAACTTCTGCGGCTTGATGTATCAGGCCCTTGAATACAACGTAAAGGAAGAAGATGGTCTGGTCGACTATGATCAGATGGAAGAAGTTGCCCGCCGTGAGCGTCCGAAACTCATTGTTGGCGGTGCCTCAGCCTACTGCCGCGAATGGGACTATGCCCGCATGCGCAAAATCGCCGATGAAGTCGGTGCCATTCTGATGATTGATATGGCCCACCCCGCCGGCTTGATTGCTGCCGGCGAGCTTGATAACCCCGTGAAATATGCCCACATTGTCACCTCTACCACCCACAAGACCCTTCGCGGTCCTCGCGGTGGCCTGATTCTCATGGGCAAAGATTTCCCCAACCCCTGGGGCAAAACCACTCCCAAGGGTGAGGTGAAAATGATGTCGGCCCTGCTCAACAGTGCCGTCTTCCCCGGCGCGCAGGGCGGCCCGCTCGAGCATGTCATCGCCGCCAAGGCCGTTGCCTTCGGTGAGGCTCTCACTCCCGAGTTCAAGGAATATGCGAAACAAGTGCGCAGAAACGCCAAAGCTATGGCCGACGCATTGATGGAGCGCGGTTATAAACTCATAAGCGGTGGAACCGATAACCATTGCATCCTCATTGACCTTCGCACAAAATTCCCCGACTTGACCGGCAAGGTGGCTGAAAAGGCTTTGGTTGAGGCCGACATTACGGCCAACAAGAATATGGTGCCCTTTGACTCGCGTTCACCATTCCAGACATCAGGCATCCGTCTTGGCACACCCGCTATAACAACCCGCGGCGTGAAAGAGGATAAAATGCCCGTTATTGTGGAGATGATCGATACGGTTCTGAGCAACGTTGACAAACCTGAGGTTATTGCCGAGGTTCGCTCACGCGTTAACGCCATGATGGCTGAATATCCTATTTTTGCCTACTAAAAGGCCCCTCCGTCGGTATGGAATTCTGGGAGTATATTCATCAGCCTTGGCTTTACGCCACGCTGTCGGCCACATACTTCCTCTCCATTCTGACCGTAATCATTGTAATTCTCGGTGAGAACCGTAACCCTGTCAAATCACTTGCCTGGGTTACGATTCTCATTCTTATACCCGCGCTCGGCTTAATACTATATTTCTTTTTTGGCCGAAATATCAAGAATAAGCGCATGATTTCGCGTCGCAACAAGCGGCGGCTGCGAAAAGTTGCCCAGGTGCCGGGTGTTATCAAGCGTCCGCGTGGCCTGAATCAGCAATGCGAGCAATTGGCGAAGCTCACAACGAAACTTACGGGATGTCAGTTCTATAGCTCCAATCGCATAGACATATTCTCATCGGGAGCTGATAAGTTCAAATCGTTAAAAGCTGATTTGCTTGCGGCCAAGAGTTATATACTGCTGCAATATTATATCTTTGAGAATGACAGCATTGGTTGTGAGATTGCTGAAATACTAAAAGATAAAGCCCGCAGTGGAGTTAAAGTGCGCGTTATTTATGACCATGTCGGTTCATTTCACGTTGGAGGTCACTTTTTCAAAGACTTGCGCCGCGCCGGTGTTGAGGCATATCCGTTTTTCAAGGTCACGTTTATTCCGTTAGCTTCGCGCGTGAACTGGCGCAATCACCGTAAGATGGTGATAATTGATGGAAAAATCGGTTATATAGGAGGAATGAACATTGCTGACCGATATCTTGACGGAGGCAAAAAGTTCAACTTATGGCGAGATTGTCATTTGCGTCTTACAGGCCCTGCCGTTGCAACTCTTCTGTATTCATTCGCACGTGACTGGAATTTTATGGGACGTGAACTCATCGACGAACCATTGACTACGGAACCTACCGGCAATGTCGGCGTGCAGTGTGTTACCGGCGGACCGATGAGCCAATGGAACAATCTTGCACATCTCTATATGCAGGCCATTACTTCGGCAACAAAGCGCGTGTGGATTCAGACACCGTATTTCTTGCCCCCCGACCATTTGATACGCGCGCTGCAGAATGCAGCGCTCCAGGGAGTGGATGTCCGGATAATGGTGCCGCGCCGTTCCGACTCGAAAATGCTTGCCTATGCCAGCCGCAGCTATTTCAGCGAGTGTCTGAAGGCGGGAGTAAAGTTCTATCTATATGAGCCGGGAATGCTTCATAGCAAGCTTATGATTATCGACGATGAGCTTGCCACGGTTGGCTCAACGAATTTTGATTTCCGTTCATTTGAACACAATTTTGAAGGCAACTTGCTCATATATTCCCAAGAGTTCAACAGCAGCCTTTGCGAAGTGTTTTTAAATGATCAAAAAGAAACCACGCGTATGCACAGCATAGCGTGGAAACAGCGTCCGCTCCCTCAAAAGGTTGTTGAGTCGGTGTTGAGATTGCTTTCTCCTATTCTCTAAAACGCGTGAGCAATCCATCAGTAAAATAAAGGATTGCACCGTTTTCATAGCTCCATCGCTCGATTATGCCATTATAGGCCGCAGTGCGTTCCACCTCTGACGGAGAACCCAAGGCAAGGCGGCACTCTTCGCGAGTCATTTCAAGAGCAATTTTGCCTGAGCATATAAGTTGCCAGTTTTTATCTGAGATATCCGAGTGGTTCTTGCGCGGATTTTCAAGCGAGAAATAGTTGCTGAATGTGCGGGCCGATGCACTCCGGCTGTTAACTACCATCGGCAATGTGTCGGTGTCGGCAATCACTTTCAGCGGGAATTCCGCATCACCCGGCATAACGTCGAGAATTGTCATCTCGCTGAATTTGCGTCCTGATTTGTTTGCCCGCAGATTATATACTTTTAATCCTTCAAGGCGAGATTTGGCCTGTTTGACGAGATCGGCATCAATTAAAAACGGCAACTTAAGCTCATCACTTGCCTCAATAACCGAAACTGGGCGCTCAATGCGCCAGCTGAGCAAATCGCCGCCGGGACTAAGAAGAGTTACATCGGTTACTGAATCGCCCGACAGTCTGATTCGGCCATCAAAGCCATGAAACCTCAATGTATCGCCGGCCACGAGAAGCCGTGCAACGGTTGATGGTGTAAATGCAACCTCCGGCCTACCCTCTGCAAGGATGAAACACTTGCCCATTTTCCACTGTGCCGGAGGCTCGGGGGTTACGTCGGCAAGCAATTTTTGTTCAGGCGTGACAGTGGTATTTATCTTACTGCCTCCCCTGTCTTTTATTGAAGGGGTGCGCTCTATGCCGGTAAAACAACCCGGCAGGGTTGTCAGCGCCAAAAGCGCTGCAACCGCTGCCGGGTGAAAAACGTATTTATATCGTTGAATCATTTTTTAATCAAAGCAGACTCCATGTCACGGTCAGTCCGGCCATCACGATTGCTACCATCGACATGAGCTTGATGAGAATATTCAGCGAGGGGCCTGATGTGTCTTTGAAAGGATCGCCAACGGTGTCACCCACAACAGTGGCACGGTGCACGTCAGAACCTTTTCCTCCGAAGTTGCCCTCTTCCACATATTTCTTCGCGTTATCCCATGCGCCACCGGCATTACTCATAAACACTGCCAGCACGAATCCGGCGCTGAGGCCACCGCAAAGCAGTCCTATAACACCCGGCACACCGAAAACGAGTCCTACAATAATGGGCACTGCAATCGCGAGCAGCGAGGGGAATACCATTTCCTTCTGCGCACCCTTGGTTGAAATCTGCACGCAGCGGGCATAGTCGGGTTCGGCCTCGCCGGTAAGGATGCCCTTGATGTCGCGGAATTGACGGCGCACTTCCTCAACCATATGCGAGGCGGCGCGACCTACGGCGTTCATCGTCAGTCCGCAGAACAGGAATGCCATCATCGCGCCGATAAACATACCCGAGAGCACCAGCGGATTCATCAGCGTAACGTCGTAGTAGTTCATAAAGTCGCTGAATGTAGCGCTTTCCAGCGGCACATCAATCGGGTTAAGGTCTGTGCCAAGCTGGATTGTGGTCTGGCCGATGCGGTGGAGGCCAATACGTATTTCCTCGATATATGATGCGAGCAGGGCCAGTCCGGTCAAAGCAGCCGAACCGATTGCGAAGCCTTTGCCTGTGGCGGCAGTGGTGTTGCCAAGAGAATCGAGGGCATCAGTGCGTTTGCGCACATCCTCACCCAGGCCGCTCATTTCAGCATTACCGCCGGCATTATCCGCAATGGGGCCGTAAGCATCAGTGGCCAGGGTTATGCCAAGGGTTGAAAGCATACCTACGGCGGCAATACCGATGCCATAGAGTCCCCATGAAACATTCGACATATCGAAGCCGCTTGCGAGCCAATAGCTGAGAATTATGCCCACAACAACGGCTATGACGGGAATTGCGGTGGATATCATACCGAGGCCTACACCTGAGATAATCACTGTGGCCGGGCCGGTCTGACCGCTCTCGGCCAGGTGTTTGGTCGGTTTATATGACTGTGAGGTGTAATATTCCGTTGCACGTCCAATCACTATGCCGACAATGAGGCCCACGACAACGGCCAGCGAGATGTTGACCCAGTTAGGAATCTGCAACAGCCACATTATCAGGAACGTTGCACATACAATGAGCAGCGAGCTTACGTTGGTGCCCACGCTAAGGGAATTAAGAAGCTGCTTGATGCCTGCGTTCTCCTTTGTGCGCACGGTGAATATGCCGATGATCGACAGCACTATGCCAACTGCGGCAATGAGCATCGGGGCCATCACTGATTTGACTTGCAGCGAAACGGCTGCAGCCTCACCTATTGTGGCCGCACTGCCTGCCGCAGCTGCGGCACCAAGGGCCGCTGTAGCCAGAATCGAGCCGCAATAGCTCTCATAGAGGTCGGCGCCCATACCGGCCACGTCGCCTACGTTGTCGCCTACATTATCGGCAATGGTTGCGGGGTTGCGGGGATCATCTTCTGGAATACCGGCTTCAACCTTACCAACAAGGTCGGCGCCGACATCGGCAGCCTTGGTGTAGATGCCGCCACCTACGCGGGCAAACAGAGCTTGGGTTGAGGCGCCCATGCCGAAGGTCAGCATAGTGGTGGTGATCATCGTAAGCTTATGAGTGCCAGGTTCGTCAACAAGCCATTCGAGCAGAAGATACCAGAATGAAATGTCGAGCAGGCCGAGACCAACAACAACGAGGCCCATAACAGCGCCGGAGCGGAAAGCCACGCGCAAACCGTCGTTAAGCGAATTGCGGGCGGCATTTGCCGTGCGTGCCGAGGCATAAGTTGCGGTTTTCATGCCAAGGAAACCGCTCAGACCACTGAAGAAACCGCCGGTCAGGAAGGCCACAGGTACCCAGGGGTTTTGCAGGCCGAAACCATAAGCCATGATGGCAAATATGATTACCAGGCAGATAAACACGATAGTTACAATCTTATACTGCTGTTTCAGATAAGACATAGCGCCTTGGCGCACGTGGGAGGCAATTTTTGCCATCAACGGTGTACCTTCACTCTCCTTTTTCATCTGCTTGTAGAAAAGCAGGGCAAACAGGAGCGCCAGCACTGAGGCTGCGGGTACAATCCAGAAAAGAGGATGAATCTCCATAAATAAATAGTGTAATTACTTGGTTATTATTAAGGTGTTATGGTTAATATTTTAAATTGGTTCACCTGAATCGGAAACTTTAGCTGCAGATGTCTGTGACCACATATCTTTCCGTCGGCGCGTCACATAGCGCTCGATGTCGAGGCCGGTTGTCTGATTATATGACTCAGACTTGCTCCGCGACACGAACTTTCGGGTTGGCTCGCCAAACTCCCAGGTGTTATCCTCGGGGGGCCTGAGCGTTGACAACACAGGGCATATCAATCCTGCAGGATGATTGACCGGGATGTCGGCTACTGAATTCTTTGCCGAATCAAACGGAGAATTGAAGGTAACAATCAGCTCCTGGACTGCGCGTGTAAACGCAACATACAGCACATTGAGCTCGTCAATGCTCTGATCATCCTTAAGACGTTTAAGCTCGCCGGCAAAACAGGTATGCTCCATCGACGCCCCGGTCTCGCTCTTGCCGGGTCTGAGGGGTATGAATTCCGGCACACGACAATCTAAATTGAGTTCTGTCAAAAAGTTGCCAACTTCATACCATCTATAATTCTTCTCGTCATCAATGCGCTTTTGCAGTATAGGGATGTGAACACACTTGAATTCCAAACCTTTGGATTTGTGAATTGTCATTACCCTTATGGCATCGACGCCGTCGGCCAAACCAACTGCCGCCTTGCCGGAGAGCTCGTCATTCCACAGCTTGAGGAATCCTTGCAGCGTTGGGGCATTTGTGCGGCTATAATCGAGTATGAGGTCTTGGAATGCACTGAGAAATTGCGCTTCTGTCTCAATCATAGCCTCGTCAGGAAGATTACGTATCAATTCCTCGACAATCTCATAGAGCGACTGTCCCGAAGCCCGCTTTTGTCTGTCGTGAGTGTTTGTGTTACGCAAACTGCTTTGAGCGCGCAAACGATTGAAATCCTCTATGGCTCTTTCAAGCGGATTCTCTATTGTCGCATCTTTATTCAGCTCGATCAGATGTTCCTGCAGCCTATCGATGTCGAGTTGGCTCACCTTAGGTAAGCCTCGTGAATTGATTTTGGGTTCATCGCTTTCAAGTGCATTCATCTCCTGCAATCGGGATATTATCCATTGCACCGCGCGCGACGATGAAACATACAGAGCCTCATCGCTCACCACCATCGTATTGGGCGCAAGCTCGCCGTTACGCACTGCCTGCATAAGCTCCTCAACTACCCTGGTTGCATCCGTGCGCGTGCGCACAAGAATTACAATATCAGATTGTGAATAGCCGCTTTCGAGTTCGCGGTTTATGTGGTGTATCATCCGGGTGAATCCGGTCTGCGGTTCATCTTTTGGAGCTAAAGCAACATTGACATATCCCGGTATTTCCGACCGTTGCGGTGACTGAGCCACGTCGGCATAGGCATCAGCCTTAGGGGCATCTACATTTATGCGCGTTCCGGCGGCCTCGAACACCCGGTTATTAAAATCCACCACAACCGGGGCACTTCGCCAGTTGCTTCCGAGAGTATGCTGCCTGATATATCGCCCGACTCCGGGCGTAACGGCCAATTCACGTGCCAGCAGTTCGGGATTGGAGTTGCGAAACCGGTAGATGCACTGCTTGACATCGCCGATAATCAGGCTTTCATATCCGGCGTCGTGGCTCAGGCTCTCAACAAGCAGCGGCCTGAAGTTTTCCCACTGCATCTTTGAAGTATCTTGAAACTCGTCAATCAGAAAATGGTGGATTTTCTGTCCGATGCGCTCATAGATAAACGGAGTGTCGCAATCACCAATAATCTTGTTAAGCAGTTCATTGGTGTCTGACAGCATAATCGTGTTGAGATGCGCTTTCAGAGCTTGTTCAACAGACGTAATCTCACGAAACAAGCTCAAAAATGGCATATTGGCCAGCACCGTATCTATTGAAAACACCATCCTGAGGGTAGAAAGAACCCTGTGAATCGCACTTTCAAATTCGTTTAGCTCAGAGTCGCCGAACTTATTTTTGTTAAGCAGTTTAAGCAAGTTGGCACCGGGAAGTAGCAAATCGCGGTTGCCCGGCGTAAGGAGTTCAAGGCTACCTGACGATATTTTCATCAGCATTTTGCGCGCGTTTGCTCCGAGCGCTTGTGATGCCTCACAATTCTCCAGTGCATTCACCTCCGCTGCCAGATTGCCAATCAGTTCGCTGCGTTTACTCCTGAGCGCAGATTCCAAATTGCTGATTGCCTCCGGCAATGAAAGGAATTCGTTAATCGACTCTTTTTTTGCCAGGAAACTTTCGTCAGAAAGTTGGCCGATAAATCTTATCAGTTCTTTTCTGAGGCTTGTGTCCGGACTGAACAGCTTATATTCCTTGCCTTTTGAAATACGGTCGTTAATCAGTTTGCCAACTCTGTCGCGGAGAGCCCTGACGTTGAGCGCCTTTGGCTTGACCACTCCCTGCATTCCGCAAGCGAGCGCCAACAAATTGGTTATGGCAGCATCAGTCATACGGTCGTTTTCGAGCATCAAGTCGTAATTCCCGGCAAGATCAGCCTCATAGGCAAACGAGCGGAGCACACGTTGAAAGAATGCATCGATTGTGCTGACCTGAAGTTCGCCAAAGTCAAACAGCATTGAATTAAGCGCCCGCGTGGCCGCCAGACATATGTCGCGGTCAATGTCGTTGTTCAAACAATCTTTATCTTCGGGCGAAACCAGCAGATGCAGCGGCTTCCGGTAATCTGAACGGAGTTGGGGATTGGCAAGCAATGCCAGCTCCTTGACAATGCGGCTGCTCATTTCCTGAGTAGCTTTGTTTGTAAACGTAACCGCAAGGATTTCACGGTGGCGCCTTCGGTCGGCATCTTTAAACAATACGAGCCTGCCGTTGCGCATCTGGCCCAGCAGCAACGATATATAGGTAAGGACAAGCTGATAAGTTTTGCCCGACCCGGCCGAAGCCGTATATACGTTGAGACCCGCCATAAACCGTTGGTATGCGTTTTATACTTTAAAGCCCATCTGCGAAAGCAGGCGTTTCACTTCGTCACGTCTGTCGCCTTGAATCAGGATTTCGCCACCGCGTGCGGAACCGCCTGTTGCAAGTTTGGCCTTGAGCTTCGATGCAATGTCATTTAATTCGTCAGCCTCGACTGTGAATCCGCTGACAATTGTGGCGGTCTTGCCTGCCCTGCCCTTTTTCTCCATACTCACAACGAGTTTGCCGGTCTGCTTTTTTGTTTCGATCTGAGCAACATTGACCGCAGAATCTCCCTCGGGCAGCCCACCCTCATCAAGAAGCGACTGCAGTGCGTTTTGCCAATCTTTATTCATAGTCAGAAGTAGATTTTAAGGTGGCTATAGAGTCAGCCTCATCGGCATAAATACCGGCATCGCGGGCATCTACGCTACGGCCTAATTGGCGCAAAAATGCGGCATATTTATAGTCGTCGCCACTGAGCGCGGCATAAAACGAAGTGGCGGTGATAGAATCGCGCGACATCGCAATGCGGTAGCATTGCAAAGCCTGAGCGGTATAATCGGTTGTGTGGTCGCCGCAGTCGGCCAGTTTGGCCAATGACACTGAGAGCATACACAGGCGGGGCACAGCAATAGTGTCAAGTCGCACTCCCGATGCAAACAACGCATCGGCACGGCTGCGGGCCGCGTCAATGTCATTATGCTCCATAGCCTCGCTTACCGAAGCTGCCGCATGGTCAGGATTCCGGGCCGGCTTGCAGGCCCATGCCATAGCCAGACAGCCAAGAATCAGCAATATTATGAATTTGGGGTTTATCATAGCCACAAATTTACGAATTTTTTTGCGAAACCGGCGATAAAAACAGCAGTATTTCTTTGCCACCCCACAATGTTGTGGCCATCAAGCGCAACGATGATGACTCTTTTGCCTTGAGTCTGCGGCGCAATTCATCTGCCGAAAGCGGAAAATTTCGAGCGGCAACGGAGGCCTGTATGCCTTCACGGCTAAGTTTGCGCAGATTTGACGATGAGAATTCCTCTATGCGCTCTATGCGGTAAAGATTGCCGGGAAACGATTCCGCCGGATTATGAAACAGAAAGGTTGACGGTTGAAGCTGAGCTGAGCCTGCTATGGAGCAGGGCATGATTTTCATCACCGCAGGCCAGGGTTCACCTATAATATCACCGATGTTAAGCTGCTGCACGCAGTCAGTCTTCTCCCTGCGTTGGGGCAACATCTCCACCCGGTCGCCCACAGTCACAGCATAGATCTGAGGCTCACCTTCGAATCCGAATCTGATGTCGAAAAGCAGTTCCTTGCATTCGGTCCGTGTGCCCACAGCATAGACAGCCGTCACATCGCCGAGCTCATCAATTGAACGGCTGATATCAAGCATAGGCGAGGCTTTCAACAGCACTCTGCCGGCAATTTCAGCTATGCGAGGAAGTAACCCGATGATGTCGGGTTGGCACTGTCGGAGCGAATACAACCGGGAGCCGTCTGAAGCCCGTCTGGCCGGGTCGATAAACGCTATGTCCAATTGCGGTCCGGGATACTGTGTAAGCCATTCCTCTGAGTTGGCGCATATGGCTGTAACGTTATCCAATCCGAGAGACTTGGCATTCGGACCAATGGCTGCAGCAACCGCAGGATTCACATCTATACAAGTAACCGAGCCGGCACTTCGCGCAATGTGGAACGCGTCAATGCCGAGGCCACACGTCAGGTCAACTACGCGTGGAGGTGTGGCTGCACCGGCAATCAGCGAGGCGTGAAAGGCTGCCACATCGTCGGCGGTGCACTGCTCGGCACTCAGTGCGGTAGGGAATCTGAATCCGGGCGACAATGACAATGTCGCCGCGAGCTTTTTGGCAGCCCGGCGGCGACATTGATCCTGCAATATTTTGTCGAGCTCGTCAGGGTTGCCTTTGGCGCGGAGAATCCGGGCGGCAAAGTCGTCCTTGCGCGAGCCTGATTTCATCAGATTACGTATTGGCTGGAGATCGACTCGTTATTGTGCACACGACGGATTGTGTCGGCAAAAAGATGTGCAACGGTCAGAATCGTGGCTTTCTTGCAATCTTTATGGAAAGGAATAGAGTTGGTAAACATCAACTCAGTCAGTGCACATTTGTCAACACGCTCACTTGCTGGGTCGCTCATAATTGCGTGGCTACAAAGGGCGCGCACACTCTTTGCACCGTTTTCCTTCATCAGGTCAGCTGCCTTTGTCATAGTACCGGCAGTGTCGACCATATCGTCAATGATAATGACGTTCTTATCTTTCACATCGCCGATAACAGTCATTTTTTCCACCACATTGGCTTTGGCACGCTGTTTGTGGCAAAGAATCAGAGGAACATTGAAATGTTTGGCGTAGGAATTGGCACGCTTGGCACCGCCCACGTCGGGCGAGGCGATGACGAGGTCTTTCAGGCCGAGGCTCTCGATATAGGGGATGAACACGGATGAGGCATAAAGGTGGTCTACCGGCACATTGAAGAAGCCCTGAATCTGGTCGGCGTGGAGGTCCATGGTGATGACGCGGTCACGCCGGCGGCGCTGAGCAGGTCGGCCACGAGCTTGGCGGCGATGGACACGCGGGGCTTGTCCTTGCGGTCCTGACGTGCCCAGCCGAAATAGGGCATCACTGCAATTATCGAGTGGGCCGAGGCACGCTTGGCTGCATCTATCATCAGGAGTAGCTCCATCAGATTGTCCGTGTTGGGGAAAGTAGACTGCACCAGGTACACTTCGCAGCCGCGGATTGACTCTTCAAACGATACTTCAAACTCGCCGTCAGCAAAGTGCTGGATGTTCATTTGTCCAAGCGGAACGCCAAGGTCTTTGCAAATTTCTTCTGCCATATAGCGCGACTTGGTTCCTGAAAACACCTTAAAAGGGGGAAGGCTGGAGTTCATTGTGAATGACTGATTTTTAGGTTGTTAAATTTGGTTGTGCGCACAGGGGGACTCGAACCCCCACGGATTTCTCCACCGGATCCTAAGTCCGGCGCGGCTACCATTACGCCACGTGCGCATATTGTCAAGATTGCTTAGCACGGTGCAAATTTACCAAAATTCGTGAACGTGTGCAAAATTTTTTGCCCGCTTTTTTATGGATTTTTTATGTTTGCATATCTACGAAAAAACGCTTAACTTTGCAGTCTGATTCTATTAAACTATTTATTAAATAACCGATATGAGAAAGAAAATTGTTGCCGGCAACTGGAAAATGAACACCACCCTTGCCGAAGGCGTAGGCTTGGCTAAAGACGTTAACGAAGCTCTTGCTTCGCGCTCGCCCAAGTGCGACGTAGTAATCTGCGTTCCTTTCACCCACCTTGCATCCGTTGCCGGTGTTATCAACTCCGACAAACTCGGTCTTGGTGCCGAAAACTGCGCTGACCACGTTAAAGGCGCATATACCGGCGAGGTATCTGCCCCGATGGTAGCTTCAACCGGCGCGAACTATGTGATTCTCGGCCACAGCGAGCGTCGTCAATATTATGGCGAGACCTCTGAAATCCTGAAAACAAAGGTCAACCTCGCTCTCGAAAACAACCTCACCCCCATTTTCTGCATCGGTGAAGTGCTCGAACAGCGCGAAAACGGCAGCTACCTCAACGTGGTGAAAGCTCAGATCGAGGAAGCTCTCTTTGATCTTTCTGCCGAAGACTTTGGCAAACTGATTCTGGCCTATGAACCCGTATGGGCTATCGGCAC